>Ga0209417_1000285_pt1 | contig 132403 bp, 108 predicted proteins | sample RifGroF2_FD_184002 | JGI IMG/M metagenome (GOLD analysis project Ga0209417, IMG submission 184002) | Groundwater microbial communities from Rifle, Colorado, USA - Groundwater F2 (SPAdes) (version 2) | ecosystem: Environmental > Aquatic > Deep subsurface > Groundwater | place: Rifle, Colorado... | reverse complement strand
TGAAAAATTGGATTTTAGAAAGAAGTTCCTGGAAATGGGACAGGAGGATTTTTGTCCTCCTGTCAATAAAAAAACATGGAAAAATAAAAGAAATGGGGCGGAGGCGGCTTGACTGTTTACATAACAGCTTGAACTCCAACGATTGAAAGCTCCTCTTGTTGGAGTACAAGCTTCAGTTTGTCCTCTCTTAACTTTGATTCGTTCTATTCCAAACCTTAAATTGTCCGTAATACTATCCGTCCTTTTAGTGTTTTATATGCGCGATTATTTGAAGGAATATTGGTAAGTTTTTGCGGAGCAAAACCTTGCCAACGGCTTTTTTCGTGTCATTCGTGTGTTTCGTGGTGTTTTTTTATCTGTGTCATCTGTGGGCGCATGTTTTGGTTGCGGCGTAAGCTGCTCCAGGAAAGTCTGTGGCAAAAATCATTTCCCATCCATCTTTTCATAGAATTCTGCCTCCTTGCCGGAAAGCCTGCCTGCCTTGATCCTTCCATTGAGTTTCTGCATGTCGACATCGCGGGATGTTCCGGGAGGGGCATCCTCGGTTTTCCTATCCGCCACAGTTCCAGCATTCTTTTCAGCCATGGATTTTGCGGGCTGCTCGAGAATAGACGTCGGTTTCAGGAAAGAGCGGTCGTCCTTTTTTCCCAAGGCGGACCACAATTCGACCGCCGAAGAAACCGCAAGTACCAGGGCTACAGCAAATAAAAGCATGCGCCAGCTCCGTCCCTTCATGAAGGAAAGGACGATAAAGAGCAGGAATGCCGGAACCATTATGTAGAATGAAATGTTCATATTGAAGATCAACAACCCCCATATGGCAAGAGATGCGCCTGCACCGAACAAGATATAGGCTCCCAGCCGCAATATCAAAGCAGGTGTGGAATTTTCATGCCCTGTGCTTCCGAGAAGCATGCGCGTGCTTGAAATGGGGAGATTCAAGGCAAGAAACATCATGAAGAAAATCAGCGCGCCGCCAGTGCCGAAAAAAGGGACTATCAGTATTCCGCATGTTGCAGCCCCGGCACAGGCGCCGACATGATCAGCCGTCTCAATGCCTCCTCCGGATTCAATCTCCCCCTTCCCTGATTCCTTCAGCATCCTGGCCGCGATCGGGAAATATAATCCGCAGCATATCCCTGAAGAGGAAAACGCCAGGACAAACCAGCCGAAGTTCCAGAAGTCAGGCGTCTGATATGAAATTGCGAACAGGAGCAGCACATGCGCAGTCAGGGCAATCACCAGCGAGGCGCCCGAGGAAACCCTCTTCTGCAATACTGGATGGAGTACAAGCATCCCGCCGGCGGCAAGTCCAAGCATGAAAAGGGCTGAGACCAGTCCGGCATTCACGTAGAGGGACCCCAGCAGAGTCTGGAACATATACATCAGCACAATGACAGTCCCCATGCTCACATATCCGATGCAGAATATAATGCGCCCCGCGCCTGGCTCACCTGTGCCGCTGGAACATTCCGACACCGCGGAAACAAGCGCCATGATCAGGAAGACGAGAAGCGGGACAAGGAGGACAAGCATGCCCTTCTGGATTATTTTAACGCTCAGTCCGGTGATATCCATCCCCGACTGCCTCGATGAAAGCAGAAGTGCGTAAAGGAAACCGAGCGGCATGGAATCAGAATTGATCATTGGAGCAGCCCCGAAGGCCGCGGCATATGATTCCTCGGCTAACTTCTCACGGTCAGGAAGATAGAGGCTTCTCAGGGATTCAACTGGAAGGATTTTCCCGATGCCTTTGACCAGTCCAAGTCTTTTCTCCAGAATGCCGGGATCACCTGTCAGCCAGGAGGAATCCGAAGCGATGAACCAGCTGCTGTCGCCAGTTACAACAACCGATTTTTTGAAAACATAAGCGAGGCTGTTCTTCACCGACGCCCCGGCAAATGCGAGCTCAGGACCAATCACGTTTTCACCTGCGCTGACACGTGTCCCCAATATCCCGTTCCTGGTCAGCGCCTTCGAAACAGCCTCGTAGAACTCAATCGTAAAATAGCGGTTGACAACCGAACTCGTCGCGTCGGGCATGTTCACGATGACAATGTCATAGGCCTTATCCCTCCTCTTCAGGAACTCCCTGGCGTCGCTGCCCGGGACCGTATGGAACCGCACGTCGCTTATTCTCAATTCAGGTGGAAGACATGCATTGACCCTGCGGATGTATTCTCCGTCGTAATGGATCCATGAGATCTCCTCTATCTGGGGGAACTTCAGGAATTCCCTGCACAAATTGAGGCCGGAACCAATTACAAGAATTTTCTTCGCATCAGGTTTCTGGCAGAGATGGACGGAAATGATCTTCAGGGCGCTCTCGCTGTCAGGCACGCTCTCACCTGCGCCTCCCTCGCGTACTATCGACCATTGCCCGTTGTAGACGCCATAGAGGTATTCCGCCTGCGGCGTCGCAAACCATCCCCGGTATGATTCGGCAGGAAGAAGCTTCTTCCATTTCTGGATCCTCAGGCCGTCGCCAACCTTGAAAAAAATACCGGCTGCTGTCAGCATCACGGCGCAGGAAAGCAGCATGACCGCCCTCTCCTTCCTGAGGAAAATGGCGCATGCCGCAACCACTGTCAGGCAAAGCGGCATCGCGAGATATTCAACAGGAACGCCGGCGTAGAGAAGCAGCGTTGTGCCGGCGCCTCCGATGCAACTTCCCAGTGATTCATATATGAAAGTCCCAGCCACGGGAAACTTCGAGTTCCCGGCGGTCCATCTGCATGCAAGCGGAAAGATGGCGCCTGTCAGAAAACTGACCGGACCGTTGGCGAGGAGCGACCAGGATATCAGTTTCCATATTGGAAAAACCTCATACGCCTCCACTCCTGCAAGGCTCCTTATATTCATGATCAGGAGACTTTGACTTAGAAATGCCGGGACATAAAGCAGTATGACGAAATGGGTTTTCGCGGACATTTTTTCTGAAAGGTTCCCGAAGGAGAAGACAATTGATGCACCCAGCGCTATCCAGAAAAACCAGGTCGCAAAGAAGACGCCTACGGCTATGTCGTTGCTCTCAAAAGATCCCAGGAATTCGCGGAATATGATTGCCTGGGACGCGATGGCGAACATCCCGACTGCGAAGATCGCAAAATTCTTTTTGAATTTTTCCATATGGTATTAAGGAGCGCTGGCATCCTGCCGGCATTCTCATTTTCTTTCATCTTCCCCGAAGACTTCGGCCTGGAATGTCAGATAGCTCGCGCCTTCCTTCCAGGCGTCTGCAGGAAGTCCGGCCTTCCTTGACAGGTAAGTCAATGTGGTCTCCAGATCCCAGCCCTGTTCCGGAGCGACCTGCGGCAGGAAAACCGCCGATCTCCCGCTTTTCTTGAGAACCATGCCGTCGGTTCCGATCCTGATGTCCTTGTATGAATCGACTTTCTTCGGAGGAGTGAGCGCTGATATCTCAATTGACAGATTCTTAACTTCATCCCTGGCGACAGCATTGAACCTCGGATCATTGACAGCGGAATTTACGGCGTTGGAGAGCACCGATTCATAAAGCGGCTGGCTTGGAAAAATCTCTCCGATGCATCCGCGGAGTTCTCCCTTTTCCTTGAGGGTGACGAAGGCCGCCCTCTGCTCCTTCACCCCATCCGTAAGCACAAAACCTAATTCAGCAGGAGTCGGAGGCTTGTTCTTTTCCAGATAATAGACAATCGTCTTCCTGGCGAGTTCCAAAAGCATTTTCTTTTCCTCAACCGTCAATCCCTTTTCCGGATTTTCTTTAACTGCCTGTTCCTTTTTCACACTCCAGGCACCTGAAAATGCGATGGAGAAATAACTGACCGAGTTTTCATAATTACCTGTGCCCCCGCCTGAAGTCGAATAATTAACCTTCACGGCCTTCGAATTTTCCGGAAGCATTGAAAGAAGAGTCGCAATCGGCACATAACCGCATATTGTGTCACCTGTTTTCCGTATGTACTTCAGGAAAACATCCGCATCCTTCTTCACGATCATTTCATATGCTCCTGAATCAAGTTCATAAAGCTTCGCGGAAATATTGTCCGTGAAAGGGAGATAATCATAGTTTGGACCGTAGTGTGTGAAATCAGAACTGACCAGAAGAAGAGTGCCGTCATCCATCAGGCCCTTCAATATTCTACCTGCCTCCCTTATGGCGTCAAGGGAGCATTGTCCGGCGATGATGAAGACTATCTTCGGGAACTCGCTGGCCGTCGGTTGCCGGTCGTCGGAATTATGGAATTGAAACACGTACTGGAGGAGAGGCACCTGGATCTGGACGCTGTGCTCGCTGGTCAGCGCTTCAGGTATATCCTTGAAGATCGGTTCCTTCAGAAGCCTGTCTATGAATTCGGTGTCCATGGACACTTTTCCCAAGGGCGTCTCGAAAGTATCATATTTCGGAACGCTGCAGGTGTCGCTCATCCTCATGCTGTGGCTGGGACCGAGTATTACTATCCTCTTGTAGCTTTTATCCAGGGACTTGAGCCCGCAGAACGCAGTTTTGCCAGAATATTGATATCCTGCATGCGGCTGTATGAGCGCGATGACATCCTTCACATCCCGGCCTTCCGCTTTTCTGTAAAGTTCGTCGAGGAGCCTGGTAAGTTCAGCCTTTTCGGCGGGATACCATCTGCCGGCCAGCGTGGACTTGAAATATTTTTCTGTTTCTGCGAAACATAAAAATATAAATGATACGAATATCGCGAGACAGAAAAGAGATTTCTTCATATTCTCCCTCCAGGTAACGCAGACATTCCTGTCTGCAGTTTTGAATATTTTTCAACAAGGGAAACAAGACGCAGACAGGAATGTCCGCGCTACCCAAATCACCAGTTCAACCTGCCTTTTCTTCAATCAATATTTCACAGTAAATTCATCAATCTTCCTGATAAAAGAATATTTGTTCTTCAGTTTTAGCAGATCCTTGTCAGCAGTAAAAAGCTCCCCTGATGCGAACTCCGCAGCATGAAGATAGGATGCGTCATAGGCGGTCAGTGAATTTTCATCGGCAATCTTCATAAGGTTGAACATTTCCTCGATACCGGGATTTAAATATTCCACCTTGATGCTGTTGACAGTTGAAACCGCAAGCCTTGCCTTGTCACTGGCCATCCTCTTATGCAGGATGGCTGTCCTAAGCAAATTGACAATCTCATATTTCCAGAGGACAGGCTGGAAAAGATCAAGCCTCCCGTGAATCACTTCAATCAGGAGATTTTCAGCTTTCTGATTGAATTCATCATGCAGGAACCAGGAAGCCGACACCGATGCATCAATAACAACCCTCCTGTTCATCTCTTCCTCCCGAAATCGACCATTTCCCTTGCGGTCATCTTCCTGGCAGGCCTGTATTCCTTCTGTGACTCCCTGATCATCTTGAAATTGCTGAGTATCCCCTGCGCCTTCCGCTCACGTTCAGAATCCTCCTTCTTACCATAAGGGATCAGCACGGCCACGTCCTTGCCCCTTTTCCGTATGAGAATTTCCTCTCCCGTCCTTTCAACAATTGCAAGCAACTGTGAAAAATGTGTCTTGGCCTCGAATGCTCCATATGCTTTCATAAGTACTCTCCGTAAATAAACTGGTTTATCCAACTGGTCTGTTTAAACATACACACCTAAGACATATTTTCAAATATTCAATATCCGAAGAAAGACGCAGACAGGAATGTCTGCGCTACTTCATTCACCCGATCCATTTTCCTTCGGTGTTGACCTCGGGCCCAATCGGCCTTATCCTGCCAGTATATTTTTTTATTTTCACATCAGCCATCTCCGATTGCATGCCGCGGTACTCATGTCCAGGCAGAATCCCGATCACACCGTAAGCCGATGTGAAAATAAAAAAATATTTCAAGAATGTCCTGCGGTTCATTTCCATACGCCGTATATCTCCCTGCCGCATGGGCACTTGCCATCCTTGAGGTTGTTCTGCAGCAGGGTATATCCGTTTCTCTCGATCAGAAGCCTGCTGCATTTCGGACAGTATGTATTCTGGCCTTCCCTGCTGGCTATGTTGCCGATATAGACGTAGTTCAGCCCTTCCTCCATCGCCATCTTCCTGGCAAGATCCAGTGTTTCAAGCGGTGTCGGAGGAAGATTCTTCATCTTGTAAATCGGGAAGAAACGTGAGAAGTGAAGAGGCGTATCAGCTCCGATGTTCTTTACAATCCACCTTACCAGTTTCCTAATTTCGTCCTGACTGTCATTCAAGGTAGGGATGAGCAGATTGATTATCTCGACGTGTACGCCACTCTCCTTGGCGGTGACCAGGGCATCCAATACGGGTTGGAGGGTAGCCTGCGGGACTTTCCGGTAGAACTCTTCGGTCATGCCCTTGAGATCGATCCTGGCAGCATCGACATGCTTGAGAAGTTTCTTCCACGGAGGCGTGTTGATGTATCCGGCAGTCACGAGGACATTCCGGATCTTCTTCTCATGTGCGAGCTTCGCAGTGTCGAGGACATATTCATAGAAGACCACTGGATCCGTATAAGTATAGGAGATGGTTGTGCAGCTGTATTTCACTGCATTGTCGACAATCTGATCAGGAGGACAGCTGTATGCCTCGCTGTCTTCCGGGTTGGCCTGGGAGATCTCCCAGTTCTGGCAGTTCAGGCAATGGAGATTGCATCCGACAGTCGCAATTGAAAGCGATTTTGTGCCCGGCAGGAAATGGAAGCATGGCTTCTTTTCGATGGGGTCGACATTTATGGAGCACGGAAAACCATATACGACCGAAGTAAGCCTGCCTTCAATATTGACCCTGACCCTGCACTCGCCGCTCTGGCCGGGCATGATGATGCAGTATCTCGGGCACAGCTCGCACTGGACGGTTTTAGACATGATTCACCATAGGCATAAATATTTATGTCAATATAGTTTAATATCATGCATTATCCAGTTATCCAGAACGGGGAGTTACCCTGCCTGTCAGGGATAATTGTAAAAGAAGTCAGAATTCTGCGGCCTACTGCGGTGGTCGCAGTTTTATCAGTGTGAAACTTAAGTAGGTTTTGTCTCCGCATTGCGCGGGACAAGCGTCGCTTCGCTCGGCTATGCGATCTCCGAGCGCAAAAGACAAAGAGTCCGATTGCGCCAAGGATGTCGCAAGCTACTCAAAGCAAGTTTCAAAGAAGGAATCAGGAGTGAGAAGATACCCGTAGTTGAAATAGAATCTCATTCTGGATTCCAGCAAGCCGTTCCACACCTACTTTTCCAGCATGGCGCCGACCATCGCCGATGCATCCAGGATAGAAGCCAGCTTGCTTTCCATGGCAAATGTCGTCCCGCAGAACACGTCATGTTCAGGAAGGTAGGATGACCCGTGCGTGCCCCTGATCCTGGAGTCGTCCTGTGAAATGCTCATCGGCGGCCAGAGGGACATGAAAAGTTCACATGGATCGAAACCCGGCTTGTTATGGATGTCGACATGAGTTGCATAATCGGGGGCCTCGGACTGGCGGTCCCACCACTTGTATGAGAACCAGCTGCCGGCGGCCGCCTCCATGATGATATCGCCGCAGCGTTCGTTGTTGATTTCATTCCTGGTCAGGATCCTCAGGACGCCCTTCACATCATCGAAAAGTTCGGCTACGGCGCTTATGTCGCTCTTGTCATTTATATAGATATGGGCGATCTGGTGGTCGACCATGGCAAAGGCCCTTGAAGCATAAAGATCCGGATACCGGCGGCCTCCTACGTTCCGTTCAACGAAGAATCCGGCATCCCAGAGTATCCTGTTGGGAAAAATTGGCTGCTGGGCCTGCGTAATGGCATAATCCCCGAAGATCAGCACCTCGTATCCTGCGAGTTTCGCAGAAACGAAAAGCTTCTCAATTTCATTTTCAGTCTGACGGAACGTATCCGGAACCGTGGCGCTGTCAGGCCCGAATTTCTGAAGGCCGTAGTCCATATGAGGCAGATAGACAAGCAGGACATCTGTCGCCTCGTCGGATACAAGGAGCTCGGATGCGGCCGAAGAAATCCATCTTGTCGAATCAATTGAAGTGAATGGCCCCCAGTATGAACGGAGGTTGAAATCCTGTCCTGTCTTCCGGCACAGGGCGGAATAAAGGCCGTCGGGCTCCGAGTAGAACGACTGGATCATCCCCCCGTGATGCTTGTGTATCGGCGCCGGAGAGAGGACGAGATCGCTGTCGCGCCCTATGCTCTGCTGCCAGCAGATCTGACCTACTGTGCCGCCGTTCCTCCGGAATTTCTCCCAGATCCTCTTGCCGTCGTAGAGGGATGAGGACTGCTCCCAGAAGAAAGTCTTCCGCAGCTTCCTGTCGAGGAAACCATTGGCTATCATCCCATGCTGTGCCGGAGGGAGTCCCGTACGGAAACTAGCCTGCACCGGGCATGTGAGCGCGGGAAAGACTGTCTTGATGTTTTTGCTGTTAAGTTTTTTCCAGAAATCGGCCTTGGCATGCTTCTGCCAGAGCTCATGGCTCAGCGCGGCGACCTGGATTACTAAAAGCTTCATTGCGGCCTGTGTATAGTTTTTACAAGTTCCAAATTCTAAACTAAAGAAAAATCTAAGAACATGCCTCACGGCATTAACTACAAACGAATAAATGACAATTGGGAATTTGTTCGTAGTTAAGCCCGCAAGGGCTGTTCATTTATTTATTTCGGCTCAAATATTCGCCTGGAGCTTGGACACCATCAGACCTTCGAATAGTTCTCTGTGGCTCCGGGATTGCGGGAGATGGCTACACGGCCCGTCCTGGCGATCTCTATGATCCCGAACTCCGACATCATGTTTATGAAATCGGAGATCTTCTGGGAGGAGCCTGACAGCTCGATGCCAAGCTCGCTCTTGTGGACAGACACGATCTTCCCGTTGAAAATCTCGGTTATCTGGATCACTTCGGCCCTGTTCTTCCCGGCCGCCTTCACTTTGATGAGCATGAGTTCGCGTTCGATGAATTCGCTGCCGGTGAGATCCGTGACCTTGATCACGTCAATGAGCTTGTTGAGCTGCTTGTCGATCTGTTCGATGATGGCATCGTCGCCCTTGGTGACGATCGTCATCTTTGAAACTGCCGGATCATGCGTTGCGTTCACTGAGAGTGATTCGATATTGTAGCCCCTGCCGCTGAAAAGCCCGGCGACCCTGGCCAGGACTCCAAACTTATTTTCCACCAGTACGGATATCGTGTGCTGCTTCTTTTCCATTGGTATGCCCTTTCAAAAAGATTTCAATCAAATGCCATAAGTACCTGTTAATGTATACTGTCACAGGCTTTTTTCATATGAGCGAACCTCTAAAATCCGGATTTAGTCGGAAAGGGAATGAGAAGCGGGGAAAAATTTTGATTTTTATCCATTCCCTTAACCGGAACTCCGCCGACTACGCAAGATGCCACAGGCGAAGTCCGTCAATATTGGAAAAGTGCCTGTCGTAGGTGACTATGACAGCGCCTCTCTCGACAGCCTGGGCGGCAATCCATACGTCATTAACTGGAATAGAAGAACCTTTCCGGCGCAAGGCATCCTTGATCAGGCCAAAGCAATTGCCAGTTTCACGGGTGACTTCCAGTGTTTCAACAGTAGGCATGGCGAGAAATCTGTCAAGTATTTCAATGTTTTCCGCATAACGCGCCCCTCCGCGGAAACCAGCCTCAAGTTCACCTATGACGATGGCAGATGCGAAAACATGCTCCGCCTTCGATATTGTTTTCAAAACCTCTTCATCGCCACGGAAAAGGGCCGAGAAGGCATTTGTGTCAAGAAGAACATTCCTCATTGCCAGTCCTTCTCATCGACACGTTCAAGATCGGATATTGCCTGGTTGAATTCTTTCAGATCCTTGTCCGACCATATGCCGGAAAATTCCTGGAACTCCGCGCGATGGTTTTCCGGACAGGAATTTGAAACACCGACAGCCCCCGAAAGCAATTCCTTTAGAAGCTTATTAAGGCTCTTCTTTTCTTTCCGCGCCTTTACCCGGATCCGTTTTTCTGTCACGGAATCAAGGGCATGTATGGTCAGCGTACTCATCTGCAAAATCCTTTCTGATGTACTTATGACTCATTATGAACTGATTTTACATCACATTGAGATTTCTTCAAGCGTGTCCACCATTAATTATATGAAGAATAAAGTTGAAGAGCACACTATATTCATTCTGTCAATAGATCCTTGAGCGTGCTCTCATGCCTGTTCAGGAAGTCCCGTGTCACGGTGTAATGCTCCGTCTCCGTATACTTCACGCACTTGATATCCTCTTCGCTTAGCTGGTAGATCGTGGCCTCCGGATATGCCATGATGATTGGCGAATGCGTTGCAACGATGAATTGTGAACCCTGCTTCACCAGTTCGTGAATCCTGACCAGGAGTGATAGCTGCCGGGTCGGCGACAGCGCCGCCTCGGGTTCATCAAGGATGTACAGTCCGTGTCCGCCGAACCTTTCCATGACGAGTTTCAGGAAAGACTCCCCGTGCGATTGCTCATGTAGGGATCTGCTGCCATAGGAATTGATTATGGGCGGTGCACTTAATCCCGCATATTTTTCAGCTTCGGCATCAAGATGCTCAATCTCACTTGCAACATTGAAGAAGCTCTCCGCCCTGAGGAAATAGCCGTCACGGGGCCGCTTCAAACTTCTACGCAGTGAAAGGACATCATGAAGCGGCGAGTGAGACTCCCTCGTGGAGAACCTCATGTTTCTGGAGCCGCCTTCAGCGTTGAATCCGGCGGCTACTGCCATGGCCTCCAGCAGCGTTGACTTGCCTGTACCGTTCTCACCAATGAAGAAGGTCACCGCAGGATGAAGCTTGAGGGTGTCAAGATGCCTGCAGACGGGCAGAGAATACGGGTACTGCTCGAACGAGCTGATCCTGTCCCGCTCAAGGGAGACGGCTAGCAGGTAATGTTTTTCATCTGCGAGTATCATTTCTGTAATCCAATCGAGTAGTTCGGCTATCACGACTGCACTCATCCACCGCGCGGAGCGGCGGCTGGATGCAGAGGTGTGGTTAAAATTCTAAATTCGTTATTCTTGCTCGGACAGAGACAAAGCCTTTTGAAAATCGAAGATCCCGTGAAAGATCTCGGGAAGGTTTATTTCTCCTTGTCCCGCCATAGCCTCTTAGCGACGGCGGAAGACTCTTTTCCGAAAACTTTTGCTTATCTTTATTCCTTTGCGGCGGAGTTTATCCCGATTCCACAGGGACATCGGGATGCCTTTGTGCGATAATATTTCTTCTGATTTTAGCTTATTATTATGTGTTTCCCGCCTAAGCAGGGGGCGAAATTACAATTACGTAAGCCACGCGACGGATTTAGCATCAAACCTGTGACCGTATGTATATAATACTTAAGATAAATCACCCTATGCACGGTAAAATAGACCATTTGGAAGGGGAAAGTCAAGGTGAAGCCTCCAAGGGAGATGAAAGGTGAACAATTGTTAATGTTTCAGTAGCCAAGAGAACTATTTGACAGTGCCTATAATTCCAGGTCCGAAAAGCTGGTGAAGTCCGGCTATGCCACCTGTTCTCAAAATCCAATACTGGTTTGTTTCCGAGCTGATGTAAATCGTGTGCGTACATCCATCCTTCATCGCAAGGGGTGGCAGTATGCTGACGGATTCATATCCTGAAAAGTCCCTCTCATTAATTTCGACAGGCAGGTTTATTGGTTTTACAGCCATCTTGTCGTCTGCAATAATCTTCAGCAGGTTCTCTGCAAGAGGGGAGATATCCTGGCTGCTCAGGTGGTAGTGTGATACCTCCGGATTATCAATGGATTTTATGCTATGGCTGTCTGTGGACGTGCAGCCAATGAATGAAATGCATATAACAGCCGTAATTATAGCTATGGTCTTCATCTGTCCTTCGGAACTCCTATGAAAATCGGCCCCTTTTTATGGGAAACCCAACATAAATATATCTTACAACGGAGGGAAAGGCAAAGTAATTGGATGCTATTGTTCGTCATTCGATTGTTCGGATGTTCGATATTCGATTGTTCGACTATCTTGCCTGGAAAATCACCTGAGGATTTGGAAATGGGAGGATTGACGGTTAAAATTACAAATGGAACAAAAACTGAAAATATGCCATGTGATAACCCGGATGATCGTCGGCGGGGCGCAGGAAAACACGCTCCTGACCGCGCTCGGGCACATAGAAAAGGGGCACGAGGTGACTCTTGTAACCGGCCCCTCCCCCGGACCTGAAGGCGAACTGCTCAAGACGAAGAAAATAAGCGGACTCAAGATAGTCGTCGACGAGAATCTTGTCAGGGAGATAAATCCATACCGTGACATTTCCGCATATTTCTCTCTGAAGAAGCTCTTCCTGGACAATTCCTTTGACGTCGTCCACACCCACAGCTCCAAGGCTGGTGTAATCGGGCGGCTCGCGGCAGATGCCGCAAAGGTTCCATTCATAGTGCACACGGTGCATGGACAGGCGTTCCATCAATATGAGAAGGCATGGAAGAACTTCATATACAAAAAATCCGAGAAGATTGCCGCAAGGCATTGCCATAAGATTTTCGCGGTCGCCCAGGCCATGGTGGACCAGTGCGTTGCCGCCGGCATCGCCGGACCGGATAAATACAAGGTCGTCTACAGTGGAATAGAACTCGCTCCGTTCCTCAATTCAGCCGACGACTGCGAACTTCGCAGAAAGCTGGGGATACCGGATAATGCGCCGGTGATCGGAACTGTTGCGCGTCTTTTCCCTCTCAAAGGATATGAGGACTTCATGCCTGCGGCCGAAATAGTCTCGAAAAAACATCCGGAAACCTGTTTCCTGATCGTCGGCGACGGGATCATGAAGGACAGTTTGAAGAACTGGGCTGAATCAGCGAAAATGAAATTCTTCTTCACCGGCCTTGTGCCACCTTCTGAAGTCCATAAGTATACTGCACTGATGGATGTGCTTGTCCATCTGTCGCTCAGGGAGGGATTGCCGAGGGCGGTCGTACAGGGGCTGGCTTCTGGAAAACCTGCTGTCGGGTTCGAACTCGACGGAACACCCGAAGTTATCATAAATGGAAAGACAGGTTTTACCGTAAAGGCCGGCGATGTCAGTGGCGTCAGCGATAAAATCATCTTCCTCCTTGAGAATCCCGAGAAGGCGAAGGAAATGGGCATGGCGGGAAGAAATATGGTTTCCGAGAAGTTTGACTCGCGAAAGATGGCGGATATACTGGAAGAGGAATATATTAGAGGATTGGAAGGTAGAAAGTAGAAAGGCTAAAGTAGAAAGTAGAAAGGCTAAAGTAGAAAGTAGAAGACAAAAGGTAGTAAAAGAATGAAATTTTTCAATACATACACCAGGTCCGAAGAGGAATTCACTCCGATCAGCGGCAATGAAGTCAGGATATACACCTGCGGTCCGACCGTATACAACTACGCCCATATCGGGAATTTCAGGGCCTACATATTCGAGGATATCCTGCGCAGGGCGTTGAAATACTGCGGATACAATGTCATGCAGGTCATGAACCTGACGGATGTCGACGACAAGACTATAAGGGATTCAAAGGCTGCCGGGACGGCGCTTGACGCCTATACGAAGAAATTCAAGGACGCCTTTTTCCAGGATCTCGGGACACTCAGGATCGAGAAGGCTGAATTCTATCCCGAAGCCACGAAACATATTCCTGAAATGATATCCATCATCAAAATCCTTCTTGAAAAGGGATATGCATACGTCGGAGAGGACAAGTCCATATACTTTTCAGTTGCGAAATTCGCAAACTACGGCAAGCTCGCGAGGATCGACATGGAGAACCAGCGTGCCGGTGTGAGGGTCAAGACAGATGAATACGGCAAGGATGCAGTTGCGGATTTCGCATTGTGGAAGATATGGGACGAGAACGACGGAGATGTCGCCTGGGAAAGCCCATGGGGCAAGGGCCGTCCAGGCTGGCACATCGAATGCAGCGCGATGAGCATGAAATATCTTGGAAAGACATTCGACATCCATACCGGCGGGATAGACAACATGTTCCCGCACCACGAGGACGAGATCGCCCAGAGCGAAGCCGCCAACGGCTGCAGGTTCGTGAACTACTGGCTGCACTGCGAGCATCTCATCGTGAACGGGCAGAAGATGTCGAAATCCCTAGGCAACTTCTTCACATTGCGCGATCTGGTCTCCAAAGGGTACAGCGGGCGTGAGATAAGATGGGTGCTGATGGGGACGCATTACCGGAAGAAGCTGAATTTCACGCTTGAAGCGTGCGCACAGGCAAAAGCCACTCTCCAGAAATTCAATGATTTCCTTGTGCGCCTTTATTCGGTGAAGAACTCATCCGCGCAGGGTGATTCTGCTGGAGAAATAGTCCGGAAAGCCGCGGACTCGTTCAAGGCCGCAATGTCCGCCGACCTGAACATCTCGGAGGCGCTTGCTGCGGTATTCGAGCTTGAGCATGAAGCAAACAAGCTGATGGAATCCGGAAAAATGGGCTCCGGCGGAGCGGCTGCGGTACTCGGGCAGTTCAAGGATTTCGACAGGATTTTCTCGGTATTCGACGTTGCCGCGGCGGACGCAGGCAGCATTCCAGCTGAAATAACCACCCTTGTTGAAGAACGTATTTCCGCCAAAAAGAACAGGAATTACGCGAGGTCCGACGAGATAAGGAAGGAACTGCAGGCCAAAGGATGGATGGTGGAGGACACTCCGGCAGGTCCGAGGGTAAAGAAGATTGCCTGAATGGATGATGACCGCAGCTGTATTTTGTAAAATTGCCGAAGGTAGGGCTGTTTCTATGAAACAACAGCCTCAGCGCGGACGGTTCGGAGAGCCGGCCCTACCTTGAATTCGCATTTGGAGATCACAGGGAAAAGAACAATGCCGAGCTTATATTATTTCATGATTCTTACGACTTCGGCCGTGCTGTTGCTTCTTGTATATATCCCGTTCCGCAAGGCTGATTCAATTCTCTACAAGTCGTTCATCGCAGTCCTGAGCTTCTTCATCCTGTCACTGGTCTGCTACGACATCGTAATGTCGATAATAAGCTCCAAGCAGGACGGTTATGTGAAAAAACACAATGAATACATGGCGCTGGCCGGAGAGATACTCGGCAAGCAGCTGAAGTATTCCGAGTATGAAGATCCGAGGACGAAAGTGCTGATTCTGGATTTTCCTGAAAAGACAAATGCTCCGAGGGCCGGAGTTTCAAAGTATATAATCGCAGGATTGGAGAAAGGACTCAAGGTGTCGGGTTTCAAGATCTCAGCCATCGAGCGAATCGAACCTGTGAAAAGCAATGACTACTGGCTCAGCGCCAGGGAATTCGACAACGTAATAAGAAAGCATCCCGAGGTCGGGCTGGTCATTTCACTGGTCGGACTTCCAAAGGATCTGCGGGGTGTCACCTTCTGGAACGAGGAAGGTTCACCGTTGCTTGTCCTTTTCGGAGGAAACCTGAAGAACATCGACCAGGCGCTCAAATTCAAGGTCGTGGTGGCAGTCATAACTTTCCTGCCTGGCGCCACTTTCAGTGAAAAGCCCGGCGAAGAGGAAAAAAGCCAGAAGCAGGTGTTCAACGAGCACTTCCTTTATATTACCGGAAAGAACTTCGAAGACATACGGGAGGAATTTCCCTCCCTCTTCAAATAATCCATCATCCTTGCATCAGGTCATACAGCTTTCCTGCCTCAGCCCAGTGTCATGTACCGCAAAATTTGCGATACATGACACTGGACAAAGAATCTTCTTTACATCCCCCTGTTTTTATGATATCATTGATATTGAAGTTTGAAAAGCAGGGGGTTTCCCTCATGAGGACAAAAGATGAATCACATCAATATAGCCTTGTATGCAAGGCAGTTATAAATATTTATCAATTCCAGCCGCGATTATGAATGGACTTGGCATTTCTAATGCTTGAAACAACTGCAAGAGAAAGGGGACATATATATGAAAATCAAGAGATTTACAGTAATCGAGTTGCTGGTGGTACTGGCAGTAGTAATGGTCATATTTTCAGTTCTCTGCCATAGTTTCATAAGGGCGAAGGAAATAGCCAGGAGGGCATACTGCCTTAACAACCTCAAGCAGGTTTCAACTCTCGCCAACCTTTATAACATAGACAGGGGAGCAACTCCATATTCCCAGCACTGGCTGGTCGACTTCACCTTCTGCGCAGATTATCTTAAAACCTACAAGGTACTTGAATGCCCCTCCATGGACGACCGGGTCGACACCCAGAGCGATCTGAACGGCAATACCAGCTACCATTACATGGGCAGCAGGCAGGACTGGCTCAGGAACAATGTTGCCAGCGGCGATGGTACCGAATACGGATTTGACGCGACAAATTCCGCAATCGCAAACCTCGTGGGCGGACGCGAGGAGAAGATTGTATATGACAAGACAGACTCAGCACACGCGGGAATATTCAACGTAGTATACATAGAATCCTCAAGTGCGGATTACTTCCAGAGCAGCCAGGCATCGAACTTCTGGTTCGTGACCGAGAGCGGCTCGCTCAACTTCCCCCAGGGAACGTCTGTGGCAAGCGCGGCATCATCCAGCGCAGTGACAGTTGCCAGCGGCAGCACAGGCGGGGGGCACAGCGGCGGCGGAAATCTCGAGCAGAATGAAGAACAGAACATGGGAACCACTACACAGAATCAAGACACCAACATGGACGTATACCAAGGGGAAGAAACAACCGACGATGGAAATGATACGCTTGGAACAACTTCCAACCAGGAAGGAACTTCAACTGCGGCCTCTACCACAACGACTTCCACCAGCACCGACACAGGACACACCAACAACGGCCATGGCAATAATGAAGACGGCGTCGACTCAAGCAATCCTGGCAACTCAAAGGAAGGAGAGGATTCTGACCCCACTGTTGATGATGAAGCTAAAGACGGAAAGAAGAAATAGTTTTTACCCCCATCCCCCCTTGAATAAAAGGCAGGAACTCTAAACGAGTTCTTGCCTTTTCCTTTTCCAACGGCATTTTATCCTATCAAGTTCAAAGAATGATGAAATGAAAGGCAATAACGTGAAAAGCATATTGGGCATAGCCCTTTTTGTCATGCTGACATCAAATCTCTGGTCCCTGAATGTGGACTCCGGACCACAGCCGTTCGAGTATTTCCAGCCTAACATCTATGCAAATTTCTACAATGAAAAATGCGCTTTCGTAGAAGTTCCCGCTGAAACAGGTGCCGTGATAGGCGATACTGTCGGCATCGCCGGCGGATACCCTCTCGGAATCGTACTGGGACTTCCTGTCACCTACTTCACGGAATCAGACGATCCAATGACCGCGGGAATGCATCTGGGCTGGCTCTGCATCGGACTGCCGGTCAGGCTGGTCACGGCCCAGGCGGTCAGTGCACCTTTCTTCATGGTCAAGAAGATATTCTGGGATCTTCCCAGATATTGCTATGATCCTGGCTCGTATGTGAATTGACACTTTGCCACTCTGACACTATCTTTATGCCTTAATTAACCAGGAGCTTCCTATGTGTGGAATAGTTGGATATATCGGCAACCGCAATATCATCGATACCCTGATAGACGGCCTTAAACGCCTGGAATACCGGGGATATGACTCGGCAGGCCTCGCAGTCCTAGAAAAGAAGAAGATAATTTCAGTGAAGGCTGTCGGCAAAGTCAGCGCTCTTGTTTCAAAGATCACCCCCGAACTGAAGAAGGAACTTTCGAAATCAAAGATAGGCATAGCACACACACGCTGGGCGACCCATGGGTCGCCTACGGAGAAGAATGCCCATCCGCACCTCGATGAGAAGGGGCGTTTCGCCGTCGTGCACAACGGCATCATCGAAAATTACGCCTCCCTCAAGGAACGACTGATCGGCAAAGGCCATAAATTCATTTCCGAAACCGACACCGAAGTGCTCGCCCATCTTATCGATGACTGCTATGAGGGTGATCTCCTGCAGGCTGTCGCCGCCGCGCTCAAGAAAGTCGAAGGCACCTTTGGAATAGCGGTCATATCCTTCGAAAATCCCGGACAGATCGTGACGGCCAGGCGTGGAAGTCCGATTGTAATCGGGATTGGAACGGATGAGATGATTGTCGCCAGCGACATTTCCGCCATAATCTCATATACAAAAAAAGTGATTTTCCTGAATGACAACGACATAGCCCTGGTCGAGAAGGACAACGTCGATCTCCGCAACATCGACAATGTCCCTGTAACCAGGGAAATAGCTCACATCGACTGGGATCCCGGCGCCGCGGAAAAAGGCGGATACGAACATTTCATGCTCAAGGAGATATTCGAGCAGCCGGAATCAATAGCTAACTCCATAAGGGGCCGACTCGATGAAACCCTTGGGACAGGGACGCTCAGCGGACTGAATCTGAATCCGCAGGAGCTTGTCGGCATAAACAGGATAATCATAGCGGCATGCGGAACAAGCCTGCACGCCGGGATGGTCGGTGAATATTATTTCGAGGATCTCGCGGATATTCCTGCGGAAGTCGAGCAGGCGGCGGAGTTCCGATACAGGAATCCGATCATACAGCCGGGGACGATGATCATCGCGATAAGCCAGTCCGGGGAGACCGCCGACACTCTCGCCGCAGTGCGCGAGGCACAGAACAAGGGCGCCAAGGTCGCCGGGATATGCAACGTAGTCGGCTCGACGATTGCCCGGGAGACCGGACGCGGAGTATACCTGCATGCCGGACCTGAAATTGGCGTCGCCTCCACGAAGGCGTTCACATGCCAGGTCTCAGTCCTGCTAATGATGGCATTGAAGTTCGGGCGCACCCGGAGGCTTTCAAGGCAGGCAGGAATCGAGCTTGTTGAAGACATACGGCGCATTCCGGAACTAGTGAAGAGAGTGCTGGCCAATGCCAAGGACATTGAGAAGATAGCCAGGAAATATGCCAAGGCGAACGATTTCTTCTTCATCGGACGCGGCTACCTGTATCCGGTCGCCATTGAAGGCGCCCTGAAACTCAAGGAGATCAGCTACGTCCATGCCGAAGGCTACCATGCCGCCGAACTCAAGCACGGCCCGATTGCGCTTCTCGATGAGAAGGTTCCGGTCCTCGCACTTGCCAACAATGTGCCCGGCAAGGACAAGATCATCGGGAACATGCAGGAATGCAAGGCCAGGAAAGCACCTGTAATAGCGCTGGCGACGGAAGGCGACAACGAAATCAGCAGGCACGCCGACGACATCATCTGGATTCCCGAATGCTCCAATTACACAGTGCCTGTTCCATCCGTGGTCGCCCTGCAGCTCCTGGCCTATTATATCGCCAGGGAACGCGGATGCCCCATTGATCAGCCCCGCAATCTGGCCAAGAGCGTAACGGTGGAGTAATCAGCCTGGATTCAATGCTCCATATTTCTAATTCCAAGCAATAGTTACAAGAGAAAGCAGAAGAACACGCCTTGCGGCATTGACTACAGGCAAATTACGAATTATCTGGAATCCGTTCGTAGTTAAGCCCGCAAGGGCTGTCATTGTTTTTATCTGTTTGAAACCTGGAATTTGCCTGTTGTTTGGAATTTGCCATAATGGAAACCTTTCGAGTGCATGATGGATGAACCGATTTTAAAAAGCAGAAATTTCATCTTCCTGTCGGCGTGGGCCATTCTCGCCGCGTTGACACTCAACATCCTTCTCAAAGTCTTTTTCAGGCCGTTATGGTTCGACGAGGCGATCACAGTCATGGACTTCGTGTTCCTCCCGAATCCCATGGACATCTACAGGTATTACAACATACCGAACAACCATATAGTCTACAACATGCTCCTGAGGTTCTGGATAGACATCTGCGGGCAGATACCGTTCATAGACAGGATCTCGCTGCGCCTGTTTACTGCGGTCACAGCTATTGCCTCATTGCTTTTCATTGCCTGGTCCTGGGGCAGGAGATTCAGCCGTGAGACGGTCTTCATAGCCTGCTTCTGCTTCATCCTATCCCTGCCTTTTGCGATATACGCAAGCGCCATCCGCGGCTACATGCTCAGCTTCCTGCTGGTACTGGCCGCCATCGAAATCTGCCTCCGCTACAGGGACACCGGCAAAACAGTGCATCTGGCGCTTCTATTTGCAGTTTCCTTCCTGGCCGTCGGGACGACGCCTACGAACCTCATTGCATTTGCAGCCATATGCATAATCCTCCTGCCTTCCTTCAAATTAAAGGAAATACTTTCGAAGAAGTCCATGATGCCTGCAATAATTCCGGTGGCGGCCTTCATCGTTTTCTACATTCCAATTTCAGGCAAGCTGATGAAAGCCCTGGCGCTTAATGAAGGATGGACAGGATGGCTGAACGCCTCCATCCATTTCTATGCCGCATTCGCAATATCATTTCTGCCATTGATAATCCTCGCAATACTGGGCAGGAAACTCCTACAGGAGAAAAATCCTGGTTCAGCCGGCATTCAAACCATGATTGCACTTCTCATCCCGCTGCTGGTATTCCTGATAAAATCACCATCCCCGTTCCCACGCGCATTCTTCTGCCTGTGGCCGCTCTGGATCTTCATGCTCTGCCAGTCGGCGGATCCATTCATCAGGCATTTGAACGGAAAATTTCCAGGACGGACGCTGCCAGTGCTCTTATGCGCATGTGCAGCCTGGTCGCTTCTGCCGCTGGGATTCTCCACACAGCTTTCCGACAATCTTTCAACTGGTGGACAGGACGATTTCTTCAGTCCATACTTCATGCGCCAGAATTTCCGTCCAGTCGAAACGGTTACAAAATCAATTGAGCTTGCCGATCCGAAGACACACGGCCGCGTTTTCATCGACTTCGCAGCGGATTATCCATCAATAATGTTCTATAGCAGGATACTTAAGCTCGACGACGCCTTCTGGGTTTTTGACAGGCCCGGAAAAAAAGCCGGCTCGCTGGGCGGGATTGAAAGCATTTTCGTGATCACCAGGGGAAAAGGCGAAATGGAATCCATTTCAAGGCGGTTCAACATGAAATCATATGAGCCCGTGGCCGACTGCGGATACCAGAAGATTTACAAGGCGAAACTGAAGTAGGGGAAACATGGCGGATGATCCGCCTACGCAGAGAAGCTACGGCGCGACAAAATGGATTGCTGGATTAATGGATGATTGGGACCGAGATTCTTGACCAGCAAACAGGGGAATCGCCATAATTAAGGAGTCATACATAAAATAAAATTCCATTCTTTAGAGGCAATTTCAAAACTACGGACGCGGCAAGCGCGTCCCTCCATTTACATGCCCGTTTCGGGCGTGGATGTAGTTGGATTTCGTTCGTAGTAGGCGAATTTATGCTCCATAGGCGCACAAGTACGCCGTTATCTTAAAAGAACGTGCAATAAATTGCACTACTACTAACAAAAAAGTATCGAACACAAATTAATTCCTGCAGGAGTTTCTAAGTCCGACAGGCTCCGGAGGCAGGTAAACCTTGGCGAATGGGAAAGCGAATCTTTGGAGGTGAATAAATCCAATCATCCATGGGGTTGATGGCGTATATGCTACTTTGCCGCCGGAGGAGGATTCTGGGCAGGCACGGGCTGCGAGATGTTCGCGGCCTTGAAAATGTTCCTGTTGATGGCGCGCGTCGAGGTGCTGGCATCATTGTGGCTGACGGGTATCATGAAAGTCATGACACAGCCTTTACCCTCCTCGCCGGTCGCGAAGATTGTACCGCCATGCCCTTCGATTATCCTTTTTGAAACTGTCAGGCCGAGTCCTGTGCCGCCGGCACCTTTGGATGACACGAAAAGATCGAATATCTTATCAGCTGTCTCCGACTTTATTCCGATACCGTCATCCGTGACGGTAAAGACAATTGATTCCTTGTCCTGGGTGAAGGAGGCATTGACTGTGATATTGCCGATATCCTTCTGATCGAGGGTCTCTCGTTTTTCCTGGATGGCATGTTCCGCATTGAGTATGAGGTTCAGCAGGACACGGTGGACACCCTTGGCATCGACTTCAGCAAAAAGCGGCAGTTCCATGACCTCTTTCGTGAAAGTCAGCGTTATTCCGTCCTGCTTGAGCTGGGGTCCGAGAAGTTCGTTCACATCTTCGATCACCGGCTTGATGTCCTGGATCTTCATGTTGAGCTTCTGTTCACTTGTGAGGTTCAGCAGGTCGAGGACGAGATTGCCGAGACGCCTGTGGTTCTTTGCGAGAATATGGAGCGACTCATTGGCAAGTCCGAAATCCTTTTCATCGATACCCATCTTGAGGAGGCTCAAGCTGCCGTCAAGCCCTGCAAGGATGTTCTTGATGTAGTGTGAAAGATGGGCTGCGGTAGTGCCGGTCGCCACAAGTCTTTCATTCCTGAGATTGAATTCGATCAGCCTGCTGTTCTCAAGCGCCATTCCAGCGGTGTGGCCGATGACGGTGAGGAGCTTTAGATCGTCTTCGGTATACTGCTCCTTGTCATGCGACATGGTCAGATAAATCATTCCATTGAGCTGCTGTTTGCCGAGCATGGGCACGCACATTGTGTTTTCGGTCATTCCCGCAGTTACGCCGACCTTGAGTTTCGCCTTGTCGGTTTCGGTGGAAAGGACGGCCTCCCTGTTCTCCTTCACGAAGTCCACTATGACTTTCCTTATGCTGGAGGAGTCAATCTGGTCCATGGGGGCATCAGGGCCCCTGCCTGCGACAGCCTCGAACTTTCCGCTGCTCAGGTTGTAAACCAGGAGGAAAGACTTGTCGGAATGGATTATCGTGCTGATGGCGCTGAGGATCTTCGGGCACAGTTCATGTTCATTGAAAATCGATGCGATCAGGTTCTGGAACTTGTAGATCGCTGAAAGACGCTTGTTCTCCTCGCGTGCGATCCGCATCGGATCGATCTGCACAGGCATGGTGGGCTTGGTGCCGGATGTCGACGCAAGGGTTTCTGGCTGGATCCTGTATGAGACGAAAGGTATGGAGAAGGACTGTGTTTCATCACGGGCGGCATATAGGTTGTAGAGTTCAAATATTGTATTTCCGACCCTGACGGAGGTTTTCAGTGGAAGCAGGGCCTTCTTGCTGACCTTCTGCCCGACCATCCAGGTGCCGTTCGTGCTGTTAAGATCCTCGATGTACCAGTTGCCGCCTTCGAATGAAAGCCTGGTGTGGGTCCTGGAAATAAGCGTGTCATGCACCTGTATGTCCGCTTCAGAACAGCGGCCGATCGTAATCACGGGACTTTTAACTGGGAACTCGGTACCCTTCATCGCCCCGCTGACAATCTTGACAACGACCTCACCGACCATGTTTGAGATTTTCTGTGGTGTTGCTGGTACAGCCATATATTAATTCCATTAATTTACTTAACCGAGTAAATATATAACTTGAAAAGATGATTATCCAAAGCAATTGCAAAAATAATCAAATTATCGCAGAGGAGTGTACTGATGCAAAAAGAGGTATAATCGAGACCTGGAATTACCCTTTATTCGCGGAAGGAAGGCTTCTGAGAGTTATACCATTCTCAAGCATTCCTGCAAGCATCGCCGCCATTTCATTCACACACGCATGCGAATCAGGCCATCTGGCGTCCAGATATCTTTCGGAAAACGCGGCTATCTCATTGAGTCTCAGGAATATTGGAAGCTGCACGTCTGTCGACCTGGCTCCGTTGGCATTCAGATAGTTCAGGTACAAGCCCCGGGCGACAGACGATATCTCGTTGACTCCGGACGCGCAGGACTGGAAACAAGGCAGGACTGCAAGTTCGGTCAAATTCCTTTCAAGCGAAAAGTGTCCGGCCGCCGCTGCGAGATTCAACTCCATCTTCAGTGAAGGGAAAAGACGGCTCACATTGCTTGCCGAAATCACGCCTGCCGACACCAGCCTCCTGGTGTCCAATGACAGCGAAGAGAAAATCTCCTCATTCCTGAGGCACCACGGGCTGTCGGACTTGAGCTTTGGAAGTCCGGCGCCTGCCGCCCTGAGATCAAACGACTTCTCCCTGTAATATCGCGCAAGCTCTAGTATGAGCGACGGCGAGGCCTTGTCCATGCCAAGCATCCCGCATGATGAGACAACTTTCATGACTATCGACTGCAGCTCCTCGCCTTCCACTGCAAGATGCTTCGAAACAATGCCCGAGATCAGGTTGAAATCAGGAGTAACATCGAGCCTCTGGATCTTGTTCTGGCGTATGAAGCTCTCCGCAAGTTCCGGATAACCGGCCTCCTCAAGCATCCTGACAACAAAATTATTGATCTCGGAAACTGCAAATATACGGCCCCCTTCCGATATCTTCTTCAGGACATATTCAACCGAAAGGGTTATATCCTCGGCAAGAATGCCGTCGTTTATGCCGCAGGAAAGACAGCTCTGGTAGAGGCGGGACTGGAGCTCATCGAACTCAAAGCTCCTTCTTGTCCCGTCCTCATGGACTGTTATGACCGCTGAACTTGATAATCTTATCATTTCTGATCCAGCTTCCTGACTTCTGTTATGAACTGCTCGACATCGCTGAACTTACGGTATACGGACGCGAATCTGACATAGGCCACCTCATCCAGGTCCTTCAGTGCGTTCATCACCCTGCGCCCTATCTCATTGCTTGTTATCTCACGGTCAAAATCCTTCTCGATTCCCGATGCCAGGAGATCGACGATCTTGTCGACGTCCTCGGGATTGACAGGCCTTTTCTCGCAGGCCTTGGAAATGCCGGCCCTCAACTTGTCACGGTCGAAGTCCTCGCGGATGTTTCCTTTCTTCTTCACGACCTTGAGCTCCGCATGGATGATGGTCTCATATGTCGTGAAACGGTGGGCGCACTTCAGGCATTCCCGGCGACGGCGCACGCCCGCGCCTTCCCTGGTTATGCGGGAATCAACAACCTTGTCATCAAGACAGCTGCAGTGTGGACAACGCATACGAACACCTAGGATTTCCGGATTAATGGATCGATGGCTGAATGGAGGTAAAAATAAATCTGTTTCAGGCAAATGCAAGAAGACATGGATTGATACTGGACGCTTGATACTGGAAACTTGAAACTGGATCGGCGCGCCGGCATCTTGCCGGCAATTGCCTTCAATCTTATTTTATGCCCAGATCTTTTAACGGCAATTGAAAAGCAGACCCAGATAAATGGTATCTATTGGTTATAAATATATGTGTTTTAATCTCATACATGGCCTTTCCCAAGACACGCTAAAGTTTACCTGCCCCTGGCAGCGCCTTCGGCGACCAGGGCTGTGAACTCCAAAAAATCAACCAATGAAAATCCTAACTTCCGTTTTCTACTTTCTAAATTCTACTTTCTAAATTCTACTTTATAAATATGACTTTCACTTCCGAACTCTCGAACTTCCGAACTCTCGAACTTCCCCTACTTCCCCTTCAAGATATTCTTCACCTCGATCCTGATTTCCGGATCCGGATCGTTTGTGAATTCTTCAATGACGGGAAAGGCATCAATCCCCATTTCGAGGAGTTTCTTCTTCGAATCGGCCCTGACATTGCTGTCGCTGTCGCCAAGCTTCTTCACGAATCCGCGGATCTCTTTCTGCTTGTCCTCCGGGACATCTTCCTTCTTTACAAGCCCCTTGAACTTCCAGCCCTGCCTTGCAACGGCCTCCTTGAACTTCTCCTCGTCCATCTTCTCCACATGTCCATCTATGCATAGCACTTCGCGCCATCCGTCCACGGCCACAGGCGCGGCCGCTATTATACTGTCGGCGTCTTCCGACTGTTTGAGGCCGGCACGGTAAATAAAGGGGAACTTGGCATCCTCTTCGGGGCTCTTCCACAGGAAAATCTCCTCATTTTCCAGATAACCGCCGGTCCTGAGGACTTCCAGGCTGGCTGGGAAAAGATCGTTGTATTCCTCGGAATACATACTCAGGGCCAGGCCGATCTGCTTCAGCTTGTTAAGATTGCCCTGGGGAGGATTGTTCACGCCGATGTCTATCTCCCCGTTCATCACCCTCTCGTCGATCGAGTCTATCAGCCACACATTGTTCTTAACATCATGGACAAACCCCATCTTGAACTTGACTTCGTCTTCAGAAGGCACCTGGAATATCAGTTCCGCCGTGCCCCGCTTGTCATTTTCCCCGAGTTTCTCCTCCACAGGCGCAAACGGGATCTCTTCAGGGAGAGTCTTCAGCTGATCCGGATCCTCCCCGGCCTCCTCCTTTATAAGCTCCCTGAACTTGCCTGACGACATTTCGAGGGCAGTTTTCAAATCACCCTTCCTGGCGACTTCAAGGAATTTCGTCCATGCCGCCTTAGGGGAAGCTACGGGAAGAAGTTTTTCCGGAGCCCCGCCCCATTTCAGATATAGCGCCCTGGCTTCCGCGTCAAGTTCAGCTCCAGGCTGCATCCTTATCAAAGACAGCAGGTCGGCGCACGCCTTGTCCTTGTCTTCCTTCCCATAATATGCCTGGGCCCTGAAGAACAGCGCAAGCTCCCTGAACTTGTTGCCAGGAACGTCCTTTTCATAGACCTTCGTCAGTTCCGCGACCGCCTCATCATATTTCCCGGCCCCGAGATTCTTCAGACCGTCGTTGAACCATCCGCTTATCGCTATCATGATAGAAAGGGAAATTGCTTTTACCGTCTCAACCATGTCAGAATCCTTTTTTACTGGAACCTCTAAATAATATCAAACGATGTCATCGACGGGTCGCGCTTCTCCTCAACGAAACTGAAATGGTCCACCCTCGCCATGCACGGGCCAGCTTTGAGCCATTCGAGCATCATGTCCACTTCCTTCCTGTCGCCCTGCACCCAGGCCTCGACCTCGCCGTAATCGGCATTGCGGACATATCCCCTGATCGTCTTGAACTCCCCGGCCTTGTCAAGAGCCGAATACCTGAATCCGACACCTGTCACGCGCCCTCTTATGGTAACTTTATATGCAACTTCCATATTTTTATCACCCCAGAATGATATATTGTCTTTACGCAACCAAGCCTGTATGTATAATATAAGACAGAATTAATTATAGCAAACTGAGCTGATTGCAATAAAACAAAAACCGTTGTTTATGAACTAAACCTGTAGGAGTTCACAACTTTAGTTGTGTCTTGTTATTAATACCATGGAATCAGTACTCGAACATTTCTCAGGATTCATGACCATTGAAAAAGGACTTTCCGGAAATTCCGTCTCAGCATACCTGACCGATCTCCGCGACTTCATCCGTTTCATCAGGGAAAAGGGCAGGAACGACTTCAACGATGTCACCCGCGCCGACATACAGGACTTCCTGTCGGACTGCAAGGCCCGCGGGCTCGAATCTTCCTCCATGGCCCGGCGCCTGGTCTCGATCAAGATGCTTTTCAGATACATGTTCCAGGAAAAACTGATTAAAAGCGACATCACCGACGTGATGGATTCCCCGAAACTCTGGCGCCTCCTGCCGGACATGCTTTCGGCCAAGGAAGTCGACTTGCTGCTCATGGCATTCCCGGCTACCGGCAAGGATGCTCTGACCTTCCGCAACCGCACGATTCTGGAACTGATGTATTCCTGCGGACTCCGCGTTTCCGAGACCGCAGAATTGAAACTCGGAAGCCTTCACCTCGGAGAGGAGATAATCCGCGTGATCGGCAAAGGCGACAAGGAAAGAATCGTCCCCATCGGCAAACCCGCCATTGCACTCATCTCCCGATATATCTCGGAAATGCGCCCCAGGCTGATGGCGAAAGGCGATCCCAACGAACCCAATGTCTTCGTCTCATACCGAGGCCAGCCTCTCGATCGCGAACGGATATGGGCAGTCGTAAAAGAAGCTGCGAAAATCGCAGGCATCGCGAAGGACATCCACCCGCACACGCTCCGCCACTCGTTCGCAAGCCATCTCCTGGAGAACGGCGCCGACCTCAGGATAATCCAGGAAATGCTCGGCCACGCCGACATCAGCACCACCCAGATCTATACGCATGTCGACCAGAAGAAACTGATAAGGGTCCATAAGCAATTCCATCCGAGGGCGTGAGGAAGCAGTGGGCAGTGGGCAGTGGGCAGTGGGCAGTGGGCAGTGGGCAGTGGGCAGTGGGCAGTGGGCAGTGTAATAATTTAAAAGGAGCGCTGGCGTCTCGCCGGCAATAATCAGTTAATTCATGATAATTATTCCGCCTGAAGGCGGGACTCCACAGCGCCTACATCGCCGCGACCAAAGGTTGGTTTCAAGACAAACGCGCTCGGAGTACCGGCTTTAGCCGGAACATGAAGGGACAACATCTCGCCAGTTATTTTGAAAACTTGAATGATGGCAGTATTGTTTAGGAAATTATTTGGAAGATATATAAAACACAATGAAGACATTTTTAAAGGCCATATCAATAATACTCTCTGCTTCTGCAATATCGTTCCTCCTTTCCGCCGAGGACAACAAGACCGGCAATCAGGAACAGCAGCTCTCTTCCTGCATCACAGGCCTTAGTTCTGAAAAATTCGAAACGCGCGAGGAATCCCAGACAAGGCTACTGGAAACCGGAAAGACCCAGTACGACCTGGTACTGAGGAAATCCATCGAGGCTTATGCCCTCAACAAGGATCCCGAAATCCGCCTCAGGCTGAAGAATGTACTCAGAACCCTTGTGACGGAAAAGAACTTCCAGAAAAAAGGATTCATCGGTATTTCCATGAGCAACAGTCCGGCCGTCCTTAAAATCGGCGACATTACCTACAATCCGATCGAAATTGTGAACGTCATATCGGACATGCCAGCGGACAAGAGCGGATTCATGACCGGCGACAAAATCCTGAGAATCGACGACAAGACATGCAATATGAACTTCAACTCGAACAATGTCGTCGAATACATTTCCGCTAAAAAACCCGAGACAAAGGTGACCTTCCTGCTGCAGTCCGGCGACAACACAGTTACAAAGGAAGTCGTGATAACCGAACGACCTGATCTTCCGAACGAACCGACAGCCGAACAACAGAAAGAAGACTTCTTCACGAAGTGGTTCAAGGAAAACGTCACCTCTCCAGAAAAACAGAAGCAGGTAAAACCAGCGAACTCCAATTGATTGGATGTAGGGTTGTCCGTCTCGGACAAGAATCTTCGCCGTGACGGCGAACACTACATTTTTCAAAAGCTAATACTACAAGACCCTCTAAGTTAACTTCATCGACCTGCGCTTCAGGAAATGACACCCGCAAAGCTGTGGGAGTTCACAACTTTAGTTGTGTGCTTTATGATTTTATCAAGGCACAGCTGAAGCTGTGAACTCCTACATTTCCCATCACGTAAAGGAGTCGCTTTTTCCTGGAAACTGGCATATATTAATGAACAACAGTATAAAGAGAGAAAACTATGAAAACCACCGCCCATGTAATTTTTGTCTGCGTGATGATGGCCGTCTTCTGCACCATAGCTGAGGCTCAAAGCCTCGAAAACAGGCTGAACAGGATAATGATAAAGGAAATCTCCGTCGAGGAAGGCAAGTCCAGGGACGTGTTTGAACTTGTGCGCCAGAAAAGCAAGGAAGCCGATCCTGAAGGCAAAGGTGTGAACTTCGTTTTCCAGGACATGCCCGAAGGCAATGCTGAAGTCACAATCAAACTCGTCGACGTCCCGCTCATAAAGGTCATTGAATACATATGCATAGCTTCAAAACTGAAATACAGGATAGACACGCACGCCGTCATCATCTCCAAGGACAGGAAGGATGAGAAAAAGCCAGCGAAGTGAGCTCATCTTCATGGATAATTTGGATTGTTGGATTAATGGATTGATGTAAATCAAAGAGTCATGCAAAAGCATCTCATTGGAAAACTATTTTGATATCTTCCTAAAAATAAGACAACTGTGTTTTTCTTGATCTCAAACCCAATAATCCAGCAATCCAATCATCCATTAATCCGCTTCCCTCTATTCAGCGCCCTCCTCACCGCCTATCCTTACAAAGATATCCTTCGCCATCGATTCGTCGACGGCGAACTGGCTGTTGCCAAGCTTGAAGAGACAGGAAGGGAAGTTCTGCAGCATCTTGATCTTCATGCCTGGCACCACGCCTATCGCCATCATCTTCTGCATCTTCGCGCTGTCGCGCGTATGGATGTATGCGATCTTCCCGCTCTGTCCGGATTCCAGCGATGACAGCGGTGAAATCAGCTTCAGTTCCTTCTTCTCGCGGGCGCAGCATTTTCCAGGCGGGATGTCGTGTCCGTGCGGACACAGCTTCGGGTGGCCGAGAAGAGTGCAGATCCTGTCATCGATCCCTGCGTGCAGGAGATGTTCGAACTCGCAGGCCTTTTCGTTCGCGAGCCTGCCCTTGACGTCAAGGACGTCCTCGAGAAGCCGTTCGGCAAGGCGGTGCCTTCTCACGACATCCCTTCCGAGTTTTCTTCCCTTGTCAGTGAATACGAGAGTGGAATTTCGGATCTCCGCAAATCCGGAGGATACGATCTCCTTAACGGCTTCTTCATCTTTCTTAAGTCCCATTATCTCGAAGCTCGCCGAAGGAATTTTCTTCTCCTCCAGCTTCACCCAGAGGGATTCGAGTATCTCCTCCGCCTTGTTGCTTGTCATATGTGATTCTCCTTATATTTATATTTTTTATGCGTTCTGTTCTTAAAGTAGGGACGGGCTTTAGCCTGTCCCATGAATTCAAGGATGGTACACCCTAAAGGGCGTACCTACTCTAGCCGATTTTTTCCCAACAACCGGCGACCGACAACTGACAACCGACGACTTATCTTTTTCATCCATTCCGGTTCCTTTGGGATCTCATAGCCGCAGTTCGGACACTTCACCATCCTGCATTTTTTCGCCATGACGCAGCCTTCGCAGCTTGATGCCGCGGCGTTTTCATCAAACTCGTTTCCGCATAACGGACATTTCATAAATGCACCCCGGTGACTTTCAATATGGCGCTCAATACAAGACCTGAGCCAAACGAAAAGAACAATATGAACACGGAAATGCCGACGCCTGTCTTCCATCCGCGCTCCTTGATATTCATTATCAGCTGCGCTATGCAGGGCAGGAAGACAGTCATGACAACGCTTGCGACCAGAAGCTGGTTTCCGTTCAAAAGACCGTGCGTATTAAGCTCATAAAGTCCGGCCGCCCCGTAATCGCGCCTGAAGAAGCCGAAAAAGAATGCGACCGCCGTCCTGTCGGGAAGATCCAGAAGTCTCACAGGATGGACAAGCGCTCCTACAAGAAGATCGAAAACCCCGGTGATCTGCCCTATCCAGATCAGCACGCTTGCAAGGATGAAAAGTGGAAGGACTTCTACGAAATACCATACCATCCTCGTATATGTCTTCACGATAATGTTTGACAGCTTCGGCAGCCTGAGCGGTGGAACTTCCATGAAAAAGACAGGTTTCTCGCCGGGGAGGATTTTTGCACCGATAAATCCGACCAGCAGGAAAATCATGAAAATAATCGCCGCCCAAATCAGGAAGCCGGAAAGGTTGTCCTTGAACAGGGTAAGGATGACCCCAAGCTGTGCGGCACAAGGGACTGCAAGAGCCAGAAGGAGTGTCGCCATAATACGTTCCCTGTTCGTAGAAAGGGTCCGGGTCACCATGGTGGCCATTGTCTTGCATCCGAGCCCGAGCACCATCGGTATCACCGCCCTGCCCGACAATCCGATCTGCTTGAAGACCCTGTCAATCAGCATCGCAAGCCGTGGCAGATATCCTGTATCCTCGATGACCGCGAACACGATGAAGAATGTCCCTACGATGGGTAATATTATTGCTACTGCGTATCTTATGCCCAGAGTTATTATCCCATATTCGCCGACAAAGAGCTGCTGGATGGAAACCCAGGGGACAATACCTTCGACAATTTTTGTGACATAAGGATTCACATATCCGGTGAACACGGTGTTTTCAAGGAAATCCACAAGCACCCCTGCCCCGAACCCACCGATGAACTTGTAGAATCCGAAATAAAGTACGACCATCAGTATCGGAATTCCGGTCAACGGATTCATCATAAGCCTGCTGAGAGTTTCAGCGAATCCAACCTTCTCCTCCCTGGCATGGCTCAGGACTTTCTCCTCAATATCTGCCGCCGCCTGATATCTCTTCATGTTCAGCATGTAATTGACCGAGTGCAGGCTTGCTTCCGCTGTCTCATCTGCCAGGCTTGCCATCTTCTCAAAGTCAGGTTCCTTCTTCTTGGCAAGTGCAGAAATTCCGGTGTCCTTCTGCAGGAGCAGTATCGCAGCCGCGCGTTTTGAAATCATGTACTCGGTCTTGCTCAAAGCCTCCATCGTGGCAATTTTTTCTTCTATGACTTTGTCATATCGAAGAAAAAATTTATCCTTATCAGCAGAATAATTGATAATAACGCCCCTCAGAAGATCCATCCCCCTGCCTGTGACGGAGACAGTCGGTATTACTGGAATTTTCAACTCAGACTCAAGCCTGGGGATATCGATCTTCATCCCCAGCTTTTCGGCTTCATCCATAATGTTGAGGACAAGGATTACCGGCAGGCCAGCCTCAAGCAACTGGAATGTGAAGGGCAGCATTCTTTCAAGGTTCTTGGCATCTATTACATGTATGAGGACATCCGCCTTTTCCGTAAGGATTATTTTCTGGGAAACTCTTTCTTCCTCAGTGATAGGTATGAGGGAATACATCCCGGGAGTGTCAATTATGTCATACTCATCAGAACCGATCTTCCCTTTTCCGCGGGATACTTCTACAGATGTTCCTGGATAGTTTGAAACGGTGGCATAGCTTCCGGTAAGGTCGTTGAATATCACGCTTTTCCCGACATTCGGGTTCCCGGCTATAAGAATTTTCTTTCCTGCATCAGAATTCATATGTTAATCTTAATTCAGGTTTTTAATTAGGCCGACCTAACTGCGGTATCAAAAAAACAGCTATCCGCAACCATTTTGAACTTAAGCTTAACTTAGGGCATCCTAACTGCAAGTCAAGTCTTTTACCATAATTTATGCAGAATATAATACAGAATCTGAATCACTTATACTGCTATGAATACCTACATGCCTGTTCTTGAAGCAAGTCTAATCTTGTAATTTTCCAAGCAGCTCATATGATTAAAGAGGAAATTGTAAAATTGTCTCTGCTGAGCTGGTTGCTGAAGTTGGAGTCAACGCATTATTGCGTGTCTCTTTGCTGCTGAAGACACAGCCAGCAATGGCTTAACTACCAACTAAGCAGGAGAACTGGACTAATCCTTTTTGCGCGCAGTTTCTCAAATTACAAATTTCGAGTTACAAGTTTCAGACTTCCCATTTTGAATTCAACCGTTTGCAAGTTATGTTATTATATTGAAATAAAGGAATTTCCTATGGATGATATTGACGCGAAAAATATTGGTGAAGAGAAGGCTATAGAAATCAACGGTGAGGATGTCACCAACGGGGACAAGCCCGCCAACCTCCAACGGCGTGACAGCTACAACGTGCCTCTTCTCGCCCTCAAGGACATCGTAATTTTCCCATATACCCTGTCCCCGCTGGTAGTTGAAGGCGAAGCTGTCATAAAAATGATAGAAAGCCTTATCAGCGGCGACCGGACCCTGGCCCTTTTCCCTGAAGTGCCCCATCTCAAGGAAAAGGCCATAGAACTCGCGGAACCTGTAATCCAGACATTCGATGTTGAAAGCAAGTCCCTGTGCACCATCGGCGTCCTCGCAAGGATAGTCAAAATGCTGAAGTTCCCTGACGGCACCGTGAGGATCCTGGTCAGAGGGCTCAAGAGGATACGCTACCAGAAGAAAATCACCAGCGCGCCTCCGTTCATTGTCGAAGTAAAAGACATCATCGAGGAAAAGATCGAGAATATTGAGACCATCGCAATGGCGAGGAACGCCATAAAGCAGTTCCAGGAAATCATATCCACCTCACCCTTCTATCCCGAAGAGCTGCGAATTGCGATCCTGAACATCGACGACAACGCGCGCCTCGCGGATCTCATAGCCGACACGCTCCACATAACCTACATGGAAAAACTCAACATACTGGCCCTGCAAAACCTGCATTCACGCCTGCAGTTCCTCACGATCCTGCTCAACCGCGAACTTGAAGTCCTGCATGTCGGAACGAAGATACAGTCGCAGGTCAGCAGCTCCCTCGGAAAAAGCCAGAGGGAATATTTCCTCAGGGAACAGCTTAAGACTATCAAAAAGGAACTCGGCGACGACTCGAAGAATCCGGACATAGCAGCCATCGAGGAGAAAATTGCAAAACAGAAACTGCCGGAAAAAGTGGAAGCCACCATCAGGAAGGAAATGGAAAGACTTGCGATGATCCAGCAGGCATCCCCTGAATACAATGTCGCCCATACATATATTGACTGGCTTGTGACCTTGCCTTGGACAACGTATACCGACGACAGGATCGACATCAAGGAATCCTCGGAGATCCTCGATGCCGACCATTATGACTTGAAGGACGTCAAGGAAAGGATTCTCGACTTCCTCGCAGTCCTCCAGCTCAAGAAGAACAGGAAGTCCCCGATCCTTTGCTTTGTCGGCCCTCCCGGAGTCGGCAAGACTTCGCTCGGACAGTCCATCGCCAGGGCGATGAACAGGAAGTTCGTGCGCATGTCGCTCGGCGGCATAAAGGACGAGGCCGAAATACGCGGACACCGGCGCACCTATGTCGGAGCCCTGCCCGGCAGGATCTTACAGGGGCTGAAAAAGGCGCAGAGCGCGAATCCGGTCTTCATGCTCGACGAGATCGACAAGATAGGAAATGATTTCAGGGGCGATCCAGCTTCCGCCCTGCTCGAAGTACTCGATCCCCAGCAGAACTTCGCATTCAACGACCATTACATCGAACTGGACTTCGATCTCAGCTCCGTAATGTTCATTGCCACCGCCAATATCACCGACACGATCCCGCCGGCCTTGCTGGACAGGATGGAAATGCTCAGGCTGCCCGGCTATACAATGATGGAAAAAAAACAGATCGCCTCGCGTTTCCTCATTCCGAAACAGCTGAAGGAAAACGGGCTTGAACCAAGACAGCTCAACATGCCGGTGAAGACCGTTGAATCCGTCGTCAACAAATACACACGCGAGGCCGGCGTAAGAAATCTTGAAAGGACTATCGGTACCGTATTCAGGAAGATAGCCAGGAAAATAGTCGAAAAGAAACTCTCCCCTGACAAGAAGACACATGTAAAGCCCAATGAACTCGGTCAATATCTGGGCCCTCAGAAGTTCTTCATGGATGAAGTCGAGATAAAGCCTGTTGTCGGATCCGCGACAGGCATGGCATGGACCAGCGCAGGGGGGTCGATCCTCGCCGTCGAAGTCACCAGCATGCCTGGCAAGGGGAACCTCAAGCTGACCGGCTCACTCGGCGACGTCATGAAGGAGAGCGCGGAGACGGCTTTCAGCTTCATCAAAAGCCACCAGGTGGAGCTCGACATAAAAGCCTCTGTTTTCACGGACAACGATTTCCATATACATATTCCAGATGGCGCGACTCCAAAAGACGGCCCATCAGCAGGAATCACCATGGTTACCGCCCTTGTCTCCCTTCTCAAAAACAAGGCTCCCAAAAGCCGCATGTCCATGACCGGTGAAATCACCCTCCGCGGCAAGGTCACCCCTGTCGGCGGAATAAAGGAGAAGGTCATATCAGCCCTTGTTTCAGGGATACGTACGATAATCCTTCCCGACAAGAACGAGAAGGATCTGGAGAACATACCCGAGGAGGTCAGGAAGAATGTCAAATTCATATTCGTCTCCGACATCATGGAGACTTTGAAGCATTCCTTGAACCTGAATCTGGACGGTAAAAAGCCTGCGAAACCCGCAAAGTCCGACAGGAAAAAATCCGACAAGAAGAAATAATAAAATGAAAAGCACCTTTCTCAGACTTATTGCATCGGCCATAACCCTGTCCTGCCTGTCAACTCCGTTTTCTTCCCATGCTGAAGAGATTCAAGGCGCCAAGATGGAGGCGGCGGACTTCCTCAAGATTTCAAGACGCCCCCCCCTCGAGGAATCATGGGCGAAAATGCAGGGGGAGATCTCCCACAAGCGTGGAACCGAGGATACGGTCAGGCACCCCATCTATCTCGGCCTGAGGTTCACTCCGGAACGCACGCTTGCCCAGGTCGTCGCCAACAACAATGAATTCTATCTTATCGGACAGTCATATTCCGACAAGCCGGAAAGCACAAGCGTCATCGTGAACAGGCCGGAAAATGAAAAGTCCGTACTCGCCTATTGTGGAATACGTCCCGAGGATCTTACTCTCTCATTCATGTACTGGCCCTTCCAGAAGGAGATGAAGAGCGATGAGATAAGCAGTTTCCCGTGCCGCGTGTTCCAGCTCCAGAGTCCTGACAAGAAGGAATACGCGATCGTTTATATCAGCACGCAGTATTTCTTCCCGTTGAAGGTCGAATGGTTCAAGACCGGACAGGTTGAGAAGGACGGTGCCGACAGGACGCTTGAAATCAAGTCCTTCAAGAAGGATCCCAAGGAGGATTTCTGGCTCGTCAATACCCTCATGATATCCGGATCCGGATTCAAGACCAAGATCGATTTTACTGAAGCTTCAGCAGGTTACACGAAGAACGGCATCCCGCAGGATCTCTTCCAGAAAACTCCGGATGGCAAATAAAACCGCTACAGTTACATCCGATGAAGCATTCAAGAAGGCGTTTGCATCCCTCTAATGAAAAAGAATGAACTTATGAGTAAAACAGTCCTATAGCTTGAACCGGCGTAACAGATATGTTACCTTATGCCCTAAAGAAAACTAAAGAAGGATTGGGATGTACCAGTTTTTCTATTATAACGAAAGAGTAAAGAAGGAAATCGACTCCCTGCCTCCGGGGATATATGCGTCATTTGCACGAATACGCGGCCTGATGATAAAGCACGGCCCTGATATTGGATTGCCACATACAAGGCCATTCGGAGAAGGGCTCTTTGAAATCAGAGCACATGGGGCGGAAGGCATATGCAGGATTTTCTACTGTACGATGTCAGCAGGGAGAATCATCCTTCTGCACTCGTTCGTTAAAAAGACACACCAAACACCAGCCAGGGAGCTGGCAAAAGCTAAAAAAAGATTAAGAGAGGTGAAATATGCATGGAGATAAATTCAGTCCGATATACTGTGACCACGAGAATGAGCTTGAAAAAAAGCTGAAAAAAGAGGATTTCAGGAAAGCTTATGAGGCGCTTGAGGAGGAATTCACGCTCGTCAAATCACTTCTCAGGGCCAGGGAAAAGGCGCATATGACACAAAATCAGGTTGCCGAACGCATGGGTACGCTTCGTCCAGCAGTGGCCAGGATCGAATCAATAGGTTTCAGGAAAGTGCCATCCCCTTCCTTCAACACGTTGAAACGTTATGCACATGCCGTTGGATGCAAACTCGAAGTCAAGCTTGTCGCCGCTAAATAATCCTATAATGAAAAACAAATCTGTCAGCAAAGACATCCACGGCGGAAACCTGAAACTGATTCTGAAAAATCTCGGACTCAGGAACTCGCCAGAAATAATCGCCGACTTCAGCGTGAACATCAATCCCGCAGGCTCTCCGCTCCAGGCAAGCCGAATGCTCATGTCGGCGGACCAGAAGACCATTTCCGACTATCCGGACATCTATGCGGACAATGCCGCCTCAGCGCTGGCTGAAGCACATTGTCTTCCAGCATCTTCAACCATCGTCGGCAACGGCTCCACAGAACTATTCTCCCTCGTCATCCAGTCGTTGAAACCTGCGAAAATCGCATGGATCTCCCCGTGCTACAGCGGATATTCCGAGATATGTTCGGCACACGGCATCGAAGGCGAGGCATGTGGTTTTTCAAAACCCGGAAACAATTTCAAAATATCCATCGGACACCTTTCAAATTCAGACGCCGACATGTTCTTCCTCTGCACTCCGAACAATCCGACCGGTGCTGTCATCGACAAAGGAGAAATCCTTGCCTTCGCCTCCAAGCATCCGAATAAGTTTCTCGTGGTTGATGAATCCTTCATGGATTTTCTTCCGTCCGGAAGAAAATCCCTCTTCACTGAAAAGCTCCCCGACAACGTCATTGCAGTTAAATCCCTGACAAAATTCTTTTCACTCGCCGGCATCAGGATAGGAATGCTCTACGCTTCAACCAGAACTCTTGCGAAGATCGCAAAGGCGAGACTGCCATGGAGCGTCAACGGATTCGCGCAGAAAATCATCCCCCTGCTCTATTCCGACCAAAAACACATCGAGGATTCAAGAAAACTTGTCTGCGGACTTCGCAAGGGATTTTCTGCGGACCTCGCAAAAATATCCGGATTGAAAGTCTATCCGTCCCACGCGAACTTCCTGCTCTGCGAAATTCGCAGGCCGAAGATGGACGCTGATAAGCTGCAGGCAGAACTCCTGAAGCGCGGAATCCTGATTCGTTCGTGTTCAAAATGGAATGGACTCGGCCCGAACTTCTTCCGCCTCGCCGTCCTCGACCGAGACTCCAATAATTCTTTAATCTCTGCAATGAATTCCATCTTCAATTCTAAAATCTCCAAATCTCCAAACCTCAAAATCTCCAAATCTCCAATCATGGTCGTCGGTACAGGTTCAGGTTCCGGAAAGAGCCTTCTTGTCAGCGCGCTCTGCAGATATTTCGTGAGGAAGGGACTCCGCGTCGCACCGTTCAAGGCGCAGAACATGTCGCTGAATTCCTTCGTGACGAAGGAAGGCGGGGAAATGGGCCGCGCTCAGGTTGTCCAGGCAAAGGCCGCGAAGATCGAACCGCACACCGACATGAATCCCGTCCTCCTGAAACCTACCGGCGATGCCGGCTCGCAGCTGATCGTCAACGGCAAGGCGACATGCAATGTCACCGCGAAATCCTACTACGAGGAGAAGTGCGAACTTCGCAAGGATGCGTTCAAGGCGTTCGACCGCCTCGCCGCGAAATTTGACCTTATAATACTGGAAGGCGCCGGAAGCCCTGCCGAAATAAACCTGCAGGACAAGGATTTCGTCAACATGGCGATGGCCGAACATGCGAAGGCGAAGACAATACTTGTGGCAGACATCGACAAGGGCGGAGTTTTTGCATCGATATATGGAACAATTATGCTGATCCCTCCTGCCCAGAGGAAATTCATCGCCGGTGTAGTCATAAATAAGTTCAGGGGTGATGTATCCCTGCTAAAACCAGGCATCGACGAAATTGAAAAGCTCACCGGCGTACCAGTCCTAGGCGTTCTCCCCTACATCAAGGACCTCCGCATCGAGGAGGAAGATTCACTTGGACTGGAAGATAGAAAACAGAGGTCAGTAATCAGATGTCAGCGGTCAGTTGGAAAAAAGGAAGAAGCTGAAATCCGTGGACAGAATACAGACCGCAGACCACAGACCACTCTTGACCTAGCAGTAGTCCGACTCCCCAGAATCAGCAACTACACGGATTTCCTGACTTTTGAAACACTCGACAAGATCCATGTGAGATACGTCGAACGTCCGGACGACCTCGGTTCGCCAGACATAATTTTCATCCCGGGCTCGAAAAACACCTGTTCGGACATGCAGTTCCTTCGGGAATCGGGGTTTGAAATTAAAATAAAGGAAGCCCGCAAATCAGGAATTCCGGTTTTCGGGATCTGCGGCGGGTATCAGATGCTCGGAGAAAAGATCTCCGATCCCCACCGCGTTGAAGGCGGTGCTCCATCCATCAAAGGCCTCGGGCTCCTGCCGGTCGAGACAGTACTCGAGAAGATGAAGGAGCTCTCACAAGTTTCAGGGCAGGTAAAGATGCCACTGCCTTTCGCCAATTCCGGAACTCCGTTCACAGGTTACGAGATACACATGGGCAGGACTTCTCCTTTGAAACCTGGCACTTCCAATCCATTCGTACTGAGAATAACCAGGAAACTCGGCAAGGAATTTTCAGGTGTTGACGGAACCGTTTCAGGCGACGGACTTGTTTTCGGGACTTATATCCACGGAATATTCGACATGCAGGAAATGCGGGATTCGCTGATAATATGGCTCTGTTCGAGGAAAGGCATTGACGCGTCAAAGATAATCCTAGGCGGCTCACATGATCCCGAACCGGTCTTCGAGAAGCTTGCAGACATGGTCGGAAAACATCTTGATTTAAGCCAATTGCAAAACTCTGAATAACTTGAATGCGGGCAAGTGAAAACCTTTTAAAAAAAGGTTATTCCCTTCCCCGCACCCCAACCTGTTTGCATTGGGGAATGTTTCTCGAAATCATACTCAAAATCGCCGATTCATTGGTACATCTTGTGTATCTATAGTTCCTCAACGAATACGAACCTCTCAATGTTTCTGTAATCCTCCAATTCCAATTCGCATGTTCCCAGAAAAAGCGATATAGACGTGTGTATCGTAGAATCGAAATACCCAAGCAGAGTCGGTAGGATTACTCTGCGAGAGGCCATATTTATACTCAAACACACCTGGCCATGATCGTTTTCCATTCTGTGTGGCCGAATGAATAGATGGGAGGTCCACGTACTCAGTGTCGTATCGTGGACATTCAATCGAAACAGATGCTGCTAATGGCGACCCAATTTCAAACCAGTACAGTCCACGGACACACTTCGCAATTAGGTTAACAACACGCTCCCAGTTCCCTTCGATTGTTATAATGCTTCCAACCTGAACCCCTTCCGCATTGGCCAAATTACCCATTCGCAGACTCTTCTCAATGGTCGCTTGTAGCAGCGGACTCCGATCTAGGCCTCGCTTGACTTTGGCCCAGAATTCCGGTTCATCCCTCTCGATGGCTGCACCTGTAAATTGAAAAAGGCCTCGGAAATAATCTTCGTCTTTTTGAAATCCTTTATTACAATCAAGACAGGAAGGAACCGTAACCAAGTTTGAAGGCTTAGGATTTGGAAACATCTGTACTGGAGGGACGTGATCATTCGTTATTCCTGGCCCCATGCCACAGTAAATACATGTATAATTTTTATATTTCATATCATCATATATAACGTTGACAGAGAGGACGCAAGCATGCACTCAGACGAATTATTCGGCACTTTTAATCTAGATCACACCAAGCACTCACAAAAATCTTTCCTTGTACATAATAGAAGTACGACCGGTGTTTTTAACATTCAAGTGCTTGCGCGCTTTAATCTTTTCTCTTCTTGAACCTCAAACAGGCCACTAATATCACAGCCAACAACCCCATAGAAACTGCACTAACAGTAGCTTTTGCGAATATTTTGCCCCAATCCATACCGCGCCCGCCTAACGAGAATAATTGTGCTCCAGGATTGCTATCAATAATCATATCTGTCCAAGCTTTTGAAGCATCTCGGGTCCACTCTAAATCATTTTGCGATCCATAACAGTATAGAAACAGGATCTTACCTGATACGTTTATAAAAGTGGCTGTTGCAGAAAGAACCTTTTTTTCCTTTGATCCTTTAACTGAAGCTCCACAATTTGCATATATTGAATAGGAAAAGATATTATCTGTTTCATAGTGCGGATCAAGGGGTATCGCCTGAGAAACTTGGAGGGCTAAATCAACATCAAACTCTTTACTAATTCCTTTGCTCAACTTTTCCATTAAGGCCGGGAGCTGCGATTCTACCGACTTGAAAATATCTTTATTCTGTTGCTTCGTAATGCTCTTAAGTTCCGCAAAGTCCTTAGAACCTACAAGCATTTCTTTCAACTCTTTATTAACCTTGAGAATACAGTAACGCTCAAGTGATGGAATTTTCCCTACCATCGCAACCGGAATATCTGATTCTGAAATGTAGCATGCCAATTGATCATTCACCGGATCTGACATCTGTAGGCTCAGCCTATATACCGCATCCATTTGCTGTGTAATCCGTGAGAAGCCCTTAGGCGAAGGAACATCAAGTTCCTTTCCGCCTATGGAAAAAGTATCTGCATAAAGAGAGCCAGCGAAAAAAAGTAGAAGCGTGATAGTTAGGATGTTCTTCATTTCATCTTCCTTGAACTCAATAAAGCTATTATTCATCATTCCTGCATATTAGTTATACACTAATTGCGGAAGCGATGGAATTCCATGAAGAGACAAAATAAATGAGCCAATTGCAAAACTCATCCGCCGCAGCGGACAAGAATTCAGTAGTCAGCGGTCTACTACGGTGGCCGCAGTTTTATCAAAATGAAACTGCCAAGAAAAGAACACGCTAAAGCCGTGAACACCAACGGCAGTTTCAAAGGATGAGAATTAAGAATTAAACTTGAACTCAAATCCAAATTATTATGACTCCTGACTACTGAATTTACTTCGTACCGTCACTTCGTTCGGGTTGCTGACTACTTTTGGAATTGGCTCGGTGTATTCCAACATTATTATTTCTTCTTAATCACTGCAATGCCCTTGGGAGTGATTCTGTATTTCTGCAATCTGCTGTTTGGCTTGTCAGGTATTGTCATTTCAATTAGACCCTGGAATACTGCCGGCTGTTGATAGTGCTCCCGGAAATGCTTCTCGTCCTTCAGGCCAAGAATTTTTTGAATCTGCTTCCGGGTCATTTCTCCATTGATTGCGGAAAGCATCTTTTTGACTTCGGGGGCGACTTCAGGGGCTACTTCGGGGGTGCTCCGCGTTTCTACTGCACCAAGCACCATTTTCAACATGAACTCAACAAAAACTGATGATTCGGCATTTGCCGTGCTTTTATTCAAAGCGTCATAATATTCTGCCTGATGTTCATAGACAAGACTTTCAACAGGGATAGTGGAAAACAGAGGATTCCATTTATTGAGTATCAAAGTCTGCCAGAGCCGCCCCATTCTGCCATTGCCGTCTTCAAAAGGATGGATGAACTCGAATTCGTAATGAAAAACCGAACTGGCAATCAACGGATGCTGGTCGGTTGTTTTCAACCAATTCAAAAGACTCACCATAAGATACTCGACACGATCGGCAGGAGGAGCCATATGGACAACCGCGTTTCCCGCCATGACACCTACTCCACCGGTCCTGAACGCTCCCGGACGATCAAGCAGGGCTGACATCAAAATACTGTGGGCCGACAAGAGATCAGCTTTTGAATAGGGATCCCATTCCGTCAATTCCTCATAGGCCTTTATTGCATTGCGAACTTCCTGGATTTCACGCGGAGGCGCCAGCACCCGCTTGCCTTCCAATATTGCCGTAATCTGCGCTTCGGTAAGAGTGTTGCCTTCGATCGCCAGAGATCCCTGGATTGTCCGGATGCGGTTGCTACGTCGCAAACGCAGATTATCTGGAACGTCATCAAGCACCGCAAGTCGGCCTAGTCTCTGCGAAATTTCAGCGACAAGCGTAACTATTGCGGAGGAGATATTAAACGGTGGGACATAGCCTGATTTGATTTTTGCCACAGCCATACGCATCTCCTTAATATTAGTATAACAATGTACTATACCGCATCAAAAAGACAATCGGCCAAGGCAACTGCAAAGCTCTTAATAACTTGAATGCGATGAAGGGAAAACATTTTAATGCCCCGATAAATTCCAAACTCCAAACAAAAAGCACAGCCCTTGCGGGCTTGACTACCAACAAAACGAATCTTAATTTGTTCGTAGTCAATGCCGCAAGGCATGTTCTTAGATTGTTTTTATGGCACACCAGCGACTGGGTGGCATAATGTTTGGCAAAGGAAGTGGAAAAGAAGAATGCCGACAGTTGCCAGCGATCCCAAAATACAATTTTCTATACGATAAACTTATCTTTTAATTTTTCACCGACATTCTTTTTGCCATAAAGTTAAATTTTTGCAAGATTTGCCTGTATCATGATTCCTCCACTATTTCTCTCTGCTGGACTTGCGAAACAGGCGTTTAAGAGCAATTTTAGCGCGGGTCAGCGGTGTAAGCGGGCGACCTTCGTAGGCAAGGCGCATCTCAACATAAAACTGGGAAAAGTGTCGAAGCATGAACTTAAAGAGTTCATCTTGTCCTTCCGTTTCGCCACGGCAAAGGTGGCAATGGCTGCCGATTGTGACAACTTGCACAGGCACCATCGCCTGGATGCCGTCCAGAGCTTCTAGATCCAGTGGACGCCGGGTCGCTTCAATTTCGATTTGCATGCTGGCGGCCCGAGCCTTGTGGCGGTCGCCTGCATATTCCTGATAACGCATGCCGATCAGCTGGCGCCATTCGCGTTGATTTTCTTCGCTGATGCCCAAAGTCGCCAATTCACGGACATGGGCCTCGGGAATCTCGCCCGCCACCTGTTTGAGAAAAGGACGCATGTCATCGGGAATGTGCAAATCGGGCGCCTCAAGCGTAAGCATCTGCAAAGTCAGACCGGCAATCAGCAGCTCGTTGAATATCCGATCATGCTCGGACACAGACAGAGCGTCAAAACGGGCGAGTCGGCAAAATTTCTTGTCCTTGAAAAGAGTAAAGGCCGATCCCGCTGCCGCCTTGGCAAGGCTGGCTGCCGTGGCGGTGGACATCTCCTTCATTGTTTCAAACGGTGGCAAGTCGCTATTCTGCATATCAGTTTTCCTCATTTTCGGGATGTTACTTCAAGCATATTTGGAAGCTACGAGCATCATTGCTAATGTTCAAGAAAAAACGCTGTTTTAGTAGATTATTTGCTTTTCATTGCGTGTTAACATGGCATTTTTATTTTCTGCGTAGCATAAAATAAAAATTTAATATTATGAATTTCGCAATCGACATGGTTTTCGCTTTCGGACTGGATCTGATGCTGGGTGATCCGGAATGGTTCCCCCACCCCGTAAGATTCATAGGAGCAATGATAAACCGTCTTGAGAAGATCACCCGAAAACTGTTTTCAAACGAACGTGTCGCGGGAACAATCACTGGACTTCTTACCGTCGTGATCTCCGGCATTCTGGTCTATCTGACCATAAAACTTGCGAATCTCGCAGATCCGGTTTTCGGAAGAATTGTAGGAATCATATGGCTTTATCTCGGACTTTCCGCAAGAAGTCTTGCTGATGCGGCACAGAAAATCTCCGATGATCTGGAACGCGTGGATCTGCCGGCAGCAAGAAAATCGCTTGCATGCATAGTCGGCAGGGACACGAAGAATCTTAATGAATCTGCAATATCCCGCGGTGCGGTCGAGAGCGTTTCGGAGAACACGGTGGATGGAATACTGACCCCGATATTCTTCGCGTTCATCGGAAGCTTCATTCCATTCTGCGCAGCACCGATGATGTGGGCGTTCAAGGCGATGAGCACATGCGATTCGATGATCGGGCACAAGGACGAGAAGTATATCAGGTTCGGAACCTTCTCAGCAAGGCTTGACGACGTGGCCAACTATATTCCTGCAAGACTCTGCTACCTCCTCTTCCCCCTCGCCTCCCTACTACTTGGATTATCGCCCGTAAAATGCCTGATTGTCGCGTTGCGCGACTCGAAATATCATGACAGTCCGAACGCCGGAATCCCTGAAGCCGCGACGGCTGGCGCTCTGGAGATAAAGCTGGGCGGGCTCACATATTACGATGGTATTCCGCATGAAAAGAAGCCTTTCGGAGGGGAGTTTCTTCCTCCTGACAAGATCCATATCCTTCGTTCAGTCCGTCTGATGTGGACGGCGACGGTTCTCATGCTTGCAATAGCAATTGCAGCAAGAATAATATTCTTATCTTGAAGTGCTTTCAGTGTCATCCAACAGGATGACGGATTAATGGATTTTTGGATTAGTGGATTATTGGGGTTGAGTTCAAGAAATACAATAGATGCTAGATTTTAAGTAAAAAATACAAATAGGCATTTTGGATTTTTCTCATATGTTTTATTTTACACAAGTCTTTGATTTGAAACAATCCATTAATCCAGCAATCCAATAATCCATGGGACGCCGGTCTCCAGGTCGGCACTCCTTTATGCCCAGTTAGAATGCGGCATTGTTCCTGCGGTAGATATCCGGGGAGGCACCCATTATTTCCTTGAACCTGCGGCTGAAATGGTAGGGATCATCATATCCGAATGCCATCGCTATCTCTGAGATATTCTTAGTCGTGATACAGAGCTGTTCTGCGGCCTTGGTCATCTTGATCTTGTCGATATATGCCTTGGGTTTCATGCCGGTCTCCCTCTTAAAGACATTTCTGAACTGGTTGGCGCTGAGGCGGCAAATCTCGGCGAGTTCGTTCAGAGACCACCATTTCTGCGGATCCGACTGAATTATCTTGTGCAGGTCGGAGATCTGCGTGGAATGGTTCTTCTGGTTCAGGTTCTGATTTTCAAAATAAAGATCTACAAGGAGGTTCTGCAGCGCCATATTGGCTTTCAGCTGGGACGAGTCGGAAGGATTGTCGGCCAGGTCCATTATCGGCAGGAGACGGCGGAAATGCCCGATGTTTAAAATTCCCGGCTTAAGTATGCCCGACTTGAACAGCTGGTCAGCGACGGGACCTGCGAAGCGGATCGTATCCTCTACAAACTCTGTTTTGTCTCGTCCGTAGTAGTGCAAATGGTCTGGGATCATTGTGACGCCCTGATCTGGCTCGTAGGAGCGCCTGGGGGCACCGTCCTTCTCCCAGTAGAACGCCTTGCCTCCGATCAGCTGGCTTATCGCATAGAACTCAAAATACCGGAGCCTGGGGAGCCAGGAGGGATTTGGCGACTGTCCCCGGCGAGACGAGATGATCCAAAGTCCATATGTCCTATGGATGTTCCTGCATCCGAATTTCGGACATTGGTGGACGTTGTATCCCGTCTTCCTCAGCTGTGGTATGTCAGGTGTTGTTTTATTCATCATGCAATCTCCTTCCGCAGGTTTTCAGTACTGTATGATTCCTGGAGCGGTGATTCAAATATTTTGGCATTATTAATTGTGTTTTTGTCCATTCATAAATATTATTCATGTGGCATAATATTTATTATGAAAAAACATAATCCACAAAAAAACTTCACCCTTATTGAATTACTTGTCGTAATCGCGATCATCGCAATCCTGGCGGCCCTCCTCCTTCCAGCACTTTCCACGGCCAAAGAGCTTTCACGGCAGGTCGTCTGCCTGAGCAACCTCAAGCAGCTCGGAGCGGGAGTTGCGCTCTACGCGGCCGACAACGAGGGATGGCTCCCCGTATCCAACGATCCGGTACGCAGCGATGGCACTGGCGGAGACACTCCCATGCAATGGCGTGTGTCGGTAGCTCCATATGTCGGAGCACTCTAGTCAGGACGCTGGTGGGCCACCGGCGTCCTGACTAGAGGCGTATTCCTCTGTCCTTCTTACAGGCGCCCAGCGGCAGGCATTGCAAAGTTCGACGGCGGATACGGATGGAACCGCATCATGGGATACAATGATCCGAAACGCCCCTCCTTCGACATCGGCAGGCAGCAGATGGGACGCATCCCCAATCCTGTCGAGACAATCATCGTAGGTGACACGGCCGACTGGATAACCATCTCGTGGCAAATCGCATATCTGTTTCCTACTGTTTCAGCATCGGGAGGCACACTTTCACCGCAGGTCGGGAACCGCCATCGCAAAGGCATCGATCTGCTCTGGGCGGACTGCCATGTCTCCTGGATGAGCCAGGCGGATCTGATGTCCGGAAAAAACGGTGATCCCGACTGGTATTATAAAAGGGATAAGAACTGAAGAAGTTCTGGAGTTCGGAAGTCCGGAAGTGCGGGAGTTGGGAAAAAGGTGTCAGGTGTCAGGTGTCAGGAAAAGTTCGGGAGTTTAAAGGCTGAATAAATATTTACGAGAGGGTAAAGACAAACATATGAATTTCTGGAAATTACTTTCATGCGCGGCGGTGGTGATGATATCAGCATCCGGATTTGCTGCTGAATACTACGTATCCCCGCAGGCCGGAGCATCCGATGAAAATCCCGGGACGAAAGAAAAGCCCTGGAGCAGCCTGGGAAAAGCAGGAAAGTCGGCCAAGGCCGGAGACACGGTCTTCATACAGGAGGGAATCTACCGCGACAATCTGCAGATCATGAATTCAGGGACAAAGGATGCACCTATCACATTTGCCGGGAACGGAAAAGCCATCATTACCGGCGCTGATGTCGTCACTGGCTTCACAAGGGAAGGCAAGCTGTGGGTGAAACGTCCATGGGCGCAGATCTTCAAATGGCACTGGGGCGATGAATCGACTTATCCTGAAGTCGCAAACGAAAACTCCCCGTTCATGTCCGCAGGCAGGATGGAGAATGTGTTCATCAACGGAATTCCAATGCAATGGGTGCCGAGGAAGGAGGATCTTGCGCCGGGACGTTTCTTCTGGAACGGCAGCGCCGAAGGCAAGGGCGAACTTCTTATTCATCCTCCGGAAGGCATGGACGATCCCGGAAAGGCGGCGATAGAGATCCCATTGCGCAGCGCGGTGCTATGCGGTCCGTGGGGCACATTCCCGAGAGGGATGTCGGAAGTGCGCGGCGGTGGCAAGAAGTTCGAGGATTCGGCCAAATATAAAAACTGCGAATACATCGTTCTGAAGAATCTGACATTCGGATACACCTGCGAGGGATTTGTCGGCTCCGGCGCGGTTATTTCCGGCGACAACTGGACGGTTGAGAACTGCATCTTCGAATATATGAACGCAGGCGGGTTATGGGTCGGCGGCGATTACGCCAAAGTCAAGAACTGCATCTTCAGATACAACGGCAAATACGGGTTAGGCTCGAAATTCCACCTGGACGGAGCCCTGATCGAGGACTGCGCAGCCATCAACAACAACCGGAAGTTCTACAAGATCGCCTGGGACGCCGGCGGCATGAAGCTCCATCATACGAAGAACACCACAGTCAGGCGGCTGACGACGGCCTTCAACTTCGGGGCGGCACTCTGGTTCGACATCGAATGCGAAGGAAACACCATAGAGGACTGCGTATCCTTCGGGAACGATGGGCTCGGGCTGTTCTATGAAGTCTCCGACGCCGGAAAGTTCAGGAACAACGTCTCCTTCGGAAACGGCGTCGGCATAATGTACGCACACTCTGCACACGGCGACATGCAGGACAATGTCATCATCGGATGCAGCTCCGGTCTTGTCATCGGCGGCGACAGGGAAAAATACAAGGGTGTCAACAACAACTTCCAGAAGAACATAATCTTCGAGATCAGGGGCAGCAACCTTGGATGGAAATCGAGCAAGACTCCCAACTCCAAGGATCTGGCATCGAAGAACATGCTCACTGAAAACCTCTATGCGTCGGTGAACGGCTCCACCAGCTTCGAATTCGGCTCATTGCTTCCGGATCTCAAGTCGTTCGAGTCGGATTACAAGAATGCGTCGGGCAACATGCAGGTAAAAGGTCTCGAGAACATCGATACTGCAGCCCGCAGCCGGATCGACACGGCTTTCCAGCGCATCATCAGGTGCCTGAACACGCTCAGGCCGGACATGAAGCTGTCCGAGGAAAAAGTTCATTTGAAGTCCGTATGGAAACTCGGCGGCAAGGGAAGCGTTGACGGATTCTGGCTTGAGACAGCAGGCGGCCCTCTGCTGATGATGTCGGTATACGGCGAGGACACTATCTCACTTTCATGCGACAAGAAGGACGGCGTCGTCCTCTGGAACTTCCCCCATATCGGTGCAAACACGCGCGAAGAACTGAAAGGCAACGGTTTCCTGGTGAGCGGAAAGGCCAGGAAGAAATTCGCGATAGTCACCGGACTTTCCCCGGAGGCTGAACCGGTCAAGGATATCTTCCAGATTGCCGCGTTACAGCAGGGTAAGCCGAAGAACGATTTTCGCGAGGGGGAGGATTTCACGGTCAATATCAGCATCTCGAATCCCCTGAAGACGGCCGCATCCTTCACGGTGCAGGGTCCGGGGATCGACAAACAGCAGTTCCAGCTCGGGCCCGGCGAAAAGAAATCCGTGGATGTGGCGCAGAAGGCAAAAGGCGGCAGTGAACAACTCGTGTACGCGCTGAACTCCGAAGCGCTTGGCACTCCCCTTGAACAGGCAGTCCAATTGAAGGTGACACGCATGGCGGTGGCGAAGAAATGTCCGGACGGAGCGCTTCCATCGGATGGAGCCATAGTGATCGACTCCGCGCAGCAGCGGAATGTCAGCATCTGGGACGAGCAGACCGGCAAGACCTGGCAGGGCAAGGGCGATCTGTCAGGTACAGCCTCCGTCGCATGGAATGAGAAGAACCTGACGGTCCTGGTAAAGGTGTCGGACAACAAAGTGCTACGGAGCGGACGCGGAGTCCAATGCGCTGACGGAATCGAGCTTTTCCTTGACTGCCGCGGTGAAAAAGATTTCCACGCCGCCAAATACAGCGACGGAGTCATTCATCTGAAGGTTGCCGCCCCGTTGAAGGATTCATGGGAGCCTCTTGCGATTGATACCGACAAGGCGCTTGTCAGAAACGGCAGTTTCAAAAAGGGAATTACCGAATGGTTCGTACCGAAGGATGCAAAGGCGAAGGAAGTCCAGGAGGCAGTCAGCAGCTATGCCAGGATCGAAGGCAATTCGCTGATACAGCAGGATATAGCGATTGATCCGAAGTGGGGCCGGATAAAAGTTTCATGCAGGGCCCGTTATGAGAAAATAGTTCCAGGCGAGAAGAACTGGCATACTGGACGGCTCGTGGTCGAATTCAAGGACAAGGCCGGCGCCCATGCAGGAGGATATCCTGACATGATCACATTCAAGGGTACGGGCAAGGAGTGGACCGCACAGGCCAAGGAGTACGACATCCCGGAAAACGCCGTGTCATTCCGCCTCCAGGCCGGAATGTGGAACGTAAAGTCCGGCATTCTGGAAATTGACGACATAGCTGTGATGCCTGTGAGCGATCGTTCTGGCAGGCAGATTGAATCTTCGCAGCCGGAAGGGATATCCGTAGTTGGGAGGACTGTACCGGGCGGATACGAAGTCAAATCTGTTGTAGGTCTTGCCCGTTTCAAGGAACTTAAGGTGCAGCCGGGCACAGTGATTGGATTCGACATTGGATTGAACGATTCAGACGTTGATGACAGCAAAGCGCTCCAGAGCCAGCTTTTCTGGCAGAATGCCAAAGGCGTCGGGGCATATGATGCAGGCAAGTTTGGATTTGTAAGGTTTGAATAATGCAAAGGGAAATAAATATTCTGGCATCATCGAATTAACATGCCATATTATTGAAAATGAAAACTAAAGCCAAAAACAGTTTCACGCTGATTGAATTGCTGGTCGTAATCGCGATCATCGCAATTCTTGCGGCCCTCCTGCTGCCTACGCTGAGAAATGCGAAGTTCATGGCTAAAAGCATCCTTTGCATAAGCAATCTCAAACAGATGGGCACCGCCTTCGATTTATACTTGTCCGACAACAGCTATCGTCTGCCCAGGGCGAGGGATATCGTCGGCGGCTATCAGACTCAATACCGGGAACGGGTAATTGATGAATATCTCAACAAACCCGAGATGTCAATGTGCCCGAACGCGACCCAGCAGAAACTTGGCGGCTACCACTACAGCTGCAATCCTGCAGTCATGCGGGAAGTCGATGCCGCGACCATTGCCAGCGGACATGATACAATCGCATATACTCAAATAGGGAGATTCAGCGAAGTTGCCGTGCTGATGGACGGTGTCCAGTACAGGTCGACGAGCAACTGGAGCGCTGAAGCTATGGCAAAGAACATAGACAGCGCCTCCGTCTGGGGGGCGACCTACAATCCATCCAGCGCTACCCTGAACAATCCTGTCAACATTGGTGTCAATGCTGACGGGGTTGGCAGTGATGTTGGCAAGCAGCAGATACGCTGGCGCGAATCCGGAGTCAGCGGTACAGTTGGAGCACTGAAGACGAACTGCCTGTTTGCGGACTGGCATGTGGAGTCGCTGACACCCGGCTCCTTCACAAACAGCAGGCTGCGTCCGAACAAGATTCCATAAATAAAAAAGGCGATGGGCAACCCATCGCCTTTTTTATTTATATAGTCACAAAAATCCCTGGGGATTTTTATTACGGGAACATCTTCTTCTTGGGATCTGCAGTCTTTGCGCCTGACGGTGCTCCGGGCTTTGCGCCCTTCACTTCAACCTTAGGTGCGGGCTTCGCAGCAAGTGCCTTGGCTTTTTCCTCTTCGACCTTCTTCCTCAACCAGTCTGTAACGAGATTGATCTTGGATTTGAGCTGGACGTTTTCGCTCTGGATGGCTTCAATGTCGCTTCTCATACGGTTGAGTTCCGAACTGTTAGCCTGAATTTTCTCGTTCTGCTGCGCTTCGGCCTGTTTGTCTTCACAGCCGACGAGTAATCCGAGAACTAGCACTGAGCCTGCAACTGCCAGTAACTTCTTCATTTATTATTCCTCCAAATTGGTTCTGATTTTTTGTAAATTAAGAGGAAATCTAACCGTTACTCACCAATAACACAATATATAAAATCATTTTTTATGGAAAATTTTGTTTTGAGTGTATTTTATACTCATTATGGCAAAGCGTTCAAACACAAGAAGAATCTACATAGGCCGCATCCCCGTGGGCGGGGCTTCGCCTGTCACCGTACAGTCGATGACAAACACCGACACGCGCGATTCTTCAGCTACGATACGGCAGATAAGAAAGCTTGCGGAGTCCGGCTGTGACATCATCAGGGTAGCAGTGCCTGACATTGCCGCCGCCGGCAGGCTTCCTGAAATACTGGAGAAGAGTCCGATCCCTGTAATCGCCGACATTCATTTTGACTTCAAGCTGGCGCTGGCTTCGATAGACGCTGGTGTCGCAGGAATCAGGATCAATCCCGGAAACATCGGCGACGAAAAAAAAGTCAGGGCGATAGCTGAAGCAGCAGGAGCAAAAAACATCCCGATCCGGGTCGGCGCAAATGCTGGAAGCCTGCCAAGGGAATTTCTCAGCAAGCTGGGAGGAAAGAGACCCCATGATGAGTGCAGACTTGCGGAAGCCCTGGTGAAAAGCGCCCTGAATGAATGCCGCATCCTCGAAAAATTCGGTTTCAGGGATATCAAGGTATCATTGAAGGCATCGAGTGTACCTGTGACCGTCATGGCATACAGGAAATTCTCAGGCGAATCCGATTATCCCCTGCATGTCGGCATCACCGAGGCGGGAACCCTCGTCCGCGGAACAATCAAGTCAGCAGTGGGCATTGGCGCCCTGCTGCTGGACGGGATCGGGGATACGATCAGGGTAAGTCTTACTGCAGATCCTGTTGAAGAGGTGAAAACAGGGATTATTATACTGGAAAGCGCAGGCCTGAGAAAAGCCGAACCCGAGCTCGTATCATGTCCTACATGCGGAAGGACTGAGATAGATCTCATGGGGCTAGTGCATAAGGTTGAATCCGAAATCGAAAAAATCAGGAAGACTGGGACTAGGATCAAATTGAAGAAGCTCGCAGTGATGGGATGCGTTGTCAACGGCCCGGGAGAAGCCAGGGATGCCGACTTCGGCATAGCCGGCGCTAAAAAAAGCAGGGCCGCGGTGTTCATGAAAGGGAGGCTGAAGGGAATATATTCTGAGGCAGCGGCCATGGAGATGCTAAGGATAGAATTGGAAAAGTGAACATCGAACGTCCAACTTCGAACATACAACGTTGAATGAAAACAAGGAATTCAGAATAGGGAATATGAGTATCGAACTTTCAAATTACTCATATAATTTTTATCGCAGAGAAAAATCATGATATACAAGAATGTAAACATAGACTCGTTCGGCTACGAGCTTGCACCTGAAGTGGTGAGTTCGGACGATATAGAAAAGAAACTCGAACCTGTCTACCAGCGCCTGCGACTTCCCTTCGGAAGGCTTGAACTGATGTCCGGAATAAAGGAGCGCCGTCTCTGGAAGCCGGGAACAATGCCGAGTGATGCGGCCATCCTCGCAGGCAGGAAGGCGCTCGAAAACTCCTCCGTTAAAAAGTCTGATATCGGCTGCCTTATAATGTGCTCGGTATGCCGTGACTTCCTCGAACCCGCTTCCGCCACCGTCGTGCACAGCGAACTCGGCCTGCCGGAAGAAGCCCTCGTATTCGACATATCGAACGCATGTCTTGGAATCCTCACGGGAATGATTGCGGCGGCGAACATGATAGAACTCGGCCAGATCAAGGCCGCCCTGCTTGTCGCAGGCGAAAACAGCCGCCCGCTGCTCGAAAGCACCATCAAGGTGATGCTTGACGACAAAAGCCTGACCCGCCAGACAATCAAGAAATATTTTTCCTCGCTTACAATCGGTTCAGGCTCGGTGGCACTGGTGCTGGCCGACAGGAAAGCAAGCTCTGCAAACCACCGTTTCCTCGGAGGACACTCCCTGGCCGTGACGACCCACAACAAACTCTGCCGTGGAAATTCCGACAAGGGGATGTCTGACAATGACGAAACCCTCATGAACACGGATTCAGAGGAACTCATGCTGAAAGGCGTGGAGGTCGCGGCATCGACATGGAAGCTGTTCAAGAAGGAAACCGGTTGGACGAACGACACTCCTGACTGCTTCTGCACGCACCAGGTCGGCTCCGCCCACAGGAAGCTAATGTACGAGACCTTGGATATCGACATCCGGAAAGATTTTCCGACGCTTCCATTCCTCGGGAATGTCGGCTCGGTGTCATGCCCGATAACAGCAGCAATGGCAATTGAAAATGGAATAATACGTTCCGGGCAGAAGATGGCTCTGCTCGGCATAGGCAGCGGAATCAACTGCACAATGCTGGGAGTCGAATGGTGATGGAAAGCCTGGATGGATTAATGGATGGCTGGATTGCTGGATGAATGGGTTGGAACACAGGAATATTTCATTTTTCAAACTTTAATTAAGGATAATATTCACGATGGATGTATCTATGATAAAAGACATCTACCCGTTCAAGCATCATTATTTCAAGATAAAAAGCTATAACATGCATTATATCGATGAAGGGCTGGGCGAGCCCCTCGTCATCCTTCACGGAAATCCTTCCTGGTCGTTCCTCTTCAGGAATTTGATCCCCGAGCTGAGCAGGACAAACCGCGTCATTGTCCCCGACCATCTCGGCTGCGGCATGTCCGACAAGCCGCAGAATTTCCAATACAGGCTCGAGACGCACATCGACAACCTCGAGGAATTCCTTCTCGGCCTGGATCTTCAGAACATCAATCTCATGGTCCATGACTGGGGCGGTCCGATAGGTCTCGGGTTCGCGATTCGCTATCCGGAAAGGATCAAAAGGCTGATAATCACAAATACCGCCGCGTTCACATCAACCAAGATACCATTCAGGATCTCTGTATGCCGTACTCCCTGGCTGGGTGAAAAACTTGTCAGGAGCCTCAACCTGTTCTGCAAGATGTCGCTAAGAATGACAACGGTCAGGAAAATGCCGGAAAATGTCAAAAAAGGCTTTATCCTTCCCTATGATTCATATGAGAACAGGATAGCCGTTTATAATTTTGTCAAGGATATTCCGGTAGTTCCAGAGGCGCCTTCATACGAGGTGCTGGTCGGGATCGAGCATGGCCTCTGGATGTTCAAGGACCATCCGGTGGCGATCGCATGGGGCATGAAGGACTGGTGTTTCCATGAGGCTTTCCTGAAGAAATGGAAGCAGGTCTATCCGCAGGCCTCCGTCCTGCCCCTGTATTCCGCCGGACACTATCTGTTCGAGGATGAACCCGCGAAGATCACTGAATTCGTGAAAAAATTCATCTCAAATTAGACCTTCGCCTTGCAAATAGACAAGGCAAAGTTCTAATAATATCCAATATGAAAAACAGAATGGAAAACTCCAGGGACAAGGCCATGATGCTCGGGGTAGGCCTTGACAGCAGGGACGGACATGCCAGGGTTACAAAGGGGGAGAATTTCTATCTCGCAGGCGGATCAGAAGAGACGCATGACCGCATGACCGAGACAGTGATCAAGGTCAACGAGAAGCTCCAGTCAAAGGGCAAGAAGCTGGAGGAAGTCGCCCCCGACGAATTCACCGACATCCTAAGGGAGGCTTCCAAGTGAGGACCTCATCCAGCTATGACAGCACTCTATCCAATCTTGAAGAAAAATTGAAATCCGCCAGAACGTCCGATCCCCGCCTTGAAGCTGACCTCATCCTCTCTGAAGCAGTCGGGAAAACGTGTCTCGAAATACTGCTGGATAAAAAACAGAGGATCTCGTCAGAGCAGTCAAGAAAAATCAATTCCATGCTGGCAAGACGGCTGAAGCATGAACCGCTGCAATATATTTTCGGAAAGGCCTACTTCAGGAATCTTATCCTGAAAGTCGGTCCTGGTGTCCTTGTCCCCCGGCCTGAAACTGAAATACTTGTGGAGCATGCGCTCAAGCTTGCTCCGGAGAATTCACATGTCCTGGACATCGCAACCGGCAGCGGAGCAATCGCAATCTCACTCGCCCAGGAACGTCCTGATTTGATGGTGAACGCTTCAGACATCAGCCGCACTGCCCTCGGATATGCAAGAAGAAACATGAAGCTGAACAAGGTCGGTAAAATCAAGTTCTGGAAGGCGGATCTTCTCAAAGGCATAAGGAAAAGGAAGAAGTTCAGTGTCATCACGGCAAACCTTCCATATATAAACGCGAAGGACTACGCCGCCCTGCCCCGCGAAATCCGCAAATATGAACCGAAATCGGCATTGCTCTCAGGCAAGGATGGTCTCAATCTTATAAGAAAGCTCATCTTGACAGCTCCTGAAAACCTTGAAAACGGCGGACATCTCATCCTCGAGATAAGTCCCGAACAGGAAAGGAAGATCATATGTTTTTTCGACAAGTCGAAAAAATTTTCTTCGATTGAATTCAAGAAGGATCTCTGCGGTAAGATACGGTTCTGCATAATTAAGAAAAAAATGAAACACAGGCGTCCCGCCTGTGTTTTAAAGCACCGGTATGTCACGCCGGCAAAAGGAATGTAGAACAGGCGTCCCGCCTGTAATTATGAATTTTGAGAACAACAGGCGAGACGCCTGTTCTACATTATCAAAGGAGAGAGACAATGGGATTTTACAGGACAGACAAGATAGACGGCAGATGGTGGTTCATCGATCCGGCTGGCAGGCGCTCCATATGCAAGGCCGTATGCCATGTGAGTTTCAAAGCTGACCGCATACTCAACACCGACAAAGTCCCCTATGCCGAAAACTGCCTGAAGAAACACGGTTCCGAAGAACGCTGGCGTGAAGCCACGGTGCGGCAGTTGCGTGAACTCGGATTCAACACTCTCGGTGCCTGGTCCGATGCCGCGCTGGCGGAAATAGAAGTCCAGGGGAGTCGATTGTCAATCACACCGATCCTCGACACGGCCTCATCGTTCGTCGCGGAAATGAACAAAGGCAGCAACGCCTGGCTCCACGGAATCTTCCCGGACGTATTTGATACGCATTTTGCGGAATTCGCACTTTCATCAATGAAGAAAAAATGCGCACTACACGCAGACACTCAGAATATCCTCGGCTGGTTTGCCGACAACGAACTGCGCTGGGGACCGGACTGGCGTGGGCCGGAAGAACTGCTGACTCTCTTTCTTGCAATGCCGGAAGACGGCCATGGCCGAAAGGCGGCAGTTAATCTGCTAAAGAGCCGATATCCATCCATAGCCGACTTCAATTCTGTCTGGAAAACCTCTTTCACCGGCTGGGGTTCACTTGAAGATTCAGGAAAAATAGTTCAGCCCTATGGCAGAGAAGCCATGTATATGCAGAACCAGGAAGTCGAACGCAAGGCGAACGAGGCCGATCCGAAACGCGCCGCTTTCATCGCCGACTGTGAAGCCTTCGCAGGACTTGTCGCCGAAAATTATTTCAGTGCAGTTTCAGCGGCAATTAAAAAGGCCGCCCCGAACCATCTGAACCTTGGGGCCCGTTTCGCCTATGTACCTCAAGAACAGGTGATCGCAGCTGCGGCAAGACATCTGGACGTGATCTCGTTCAACTGCTATGCACAAGAACCGCTTTCATCACTCGCAAGATATGCGACTCACGGAAAACCCTGCATGATAACGGAATATTCCTACAGGGGCATGGACACAGGCCTTCCAAACTCAAAAGGCGCCGGGGTATGCGTCCCGAACCAGGTGGAACGCGCAAAGGCGTTCGAGAAATTCACAGTCTCCGCGCTCGAAAATCCTTCGTTGATCGGTTACCACTGGTTCGAATATGCCGACGAGCCGAAGGAAGGCCGGCATCCCGATGGAGAAAACTCCAACTACGGAATCGTCACTATCGAGGACAAGCCGTATCCGGATCTAATGGATGCCATGAGGCGTGTAAATTCCGCAGCGGAAAAAATACATCAGGACGGCTGCCGGGAAATATAGATCAGCGCTGCCGGATATCTACGGCTGAAACTTCTCATGCATTGTTCGTAGTCAAGCCATTATTGGCTGTCGTTTTTCAAGCAAAGAACACGTAAGAATGCGTCGACTACAAGCAGGAAGGCAGAACAGGCTCCTTCCGGAAAGTCGAAATTCATTTGAATCAGGAAATCACAGGCGAGACGCCTGTGCTACATTATGAAAGAATTGCCGGCAAGATGCCAGCGCTCCAAAATTACTTCGTTATTCGAATGTTCGGCTGTTCGTCATTCGACTCTTCCTCTATCTTTCCGACATTACATTCCTGTATTTGACCGGCGACATGCCTGCGTATTTCGCAAAGATCCGTGTGAAATAGTTCGGGTCGCTTATACCGACGGTCAGAGCAACTTCCTTCACGGATACATCCGAGTTCATAAGAAGCTCCTTCGCCTTGTCGAGTTTCAGGCTTACCGCATATGTCCACGGCGAGACTCCGGTCGCCTTCTTGAAGAGCCTCGAGAAATGAAACTTGGAATATCCAGCCTGCTTTGCGGCTGCCTCAAGATTCGCACTCTCAAGCGTGACAGATTCAAGCAGGTGCCTTGTCATGTCCTGGGGCTCGGAAACCTTTATCAGCTCAAATAGTATGTCGAGAAAGGTACGTGTGGCATCAAAGCTGTAGTTCATGCGCTTGGCTTTGAGTATGCGGTAGAGCTTGTCGAAACAATTGATGATCTGCCTGTTCTGTCCGATCCTCCTCACGGGCCTGACCGCGCTGAACCCCGCGATGCGCAGAAGATTCTCGGCATAGCTTCCCGAGAAATGCATCCACTTGATATTCCAGCCTATGGCAGGATCGCATTCATAACCATGCGTGAAATGCGCGGGTATGTAGAAGATGTCTCCAGCATTGATCTTATATGTCGTCTCGCCGAGCCTGAACGAACCGACCCCGTCGAGGCAGTAGATCAACAGCGACTGTTCGAAATTCCTGGATTTCAGCACATGGTCCCTGGTATTGAAGTTCCCTGCGCTGATCAGCCATATCCCCATCTGGCGCTCCTTCTGCGTAGGAGAACTCGGGAATCCGATCTTGAAGTCTTTCCTTTTCATAATAGCAATATAATCCAGTTCTTAGCAATATAAACATATTGATAATATTTATTTCACAGACAATTTTATTGTCATTGAAATAAATATCATAACAAGATAATGCTAATAACAAAAGGAGAGTCAATGAAGAACATCACTCCGTGCCGTCCGAAATGGAAGAGCAGCAAGATGACCGACCGCGAACGCTTCAACAACCAGATGCACTACAAGCCGGTCGACAGGTGTTTCAACATGGAGTTCGGGTACTGGGAGGAAAACTACGGCCTCTGGAAGCCCTTCATCGAAAACAAGATCACGAACGAGGGCGAGGCAAACATATATTTCAACTTCGACAAGATTTCAGGAGTCGGGGCACCATGGCTCTCGCCGGCCTTCGAACGAAAGACCCTTTCCGAGACCGCCACATCCAAGACCATAGTCGATTTCAACGGACTCATCTGCGAGATTCCAAAGGACGGGCACAGCACCATCCCGCATTACATAGGCTCGTCCATACAGGGCCCCGACGACTGGAAGAAGGTCAAGAAGGAGCATCTCAATCCCGACAATCCTTCAAGGAAGCCTGACGTTGCAAAGATGAAGGCCCAGCATCCGGAAAACCGCGACTATCCTCTGGGAGTCCATTGCGGCTCGATGATTGGACAGGTCAGGGATCTGCTGACGGTCGAAGGGCTCTCATACGCCATATACGACTATCCGGAAATGGTCGAGGACATGATTGAGAACCAGTGCGTGCTCATCGAGAACTTCCTTGACGAGGTGCTGCCGCATTTCAAATTCGACTACGCGAGCGGCTGGGAGGACATCTGCTTCAAGAACGGTCCTCTTGTTTCAGTCGACTTCTTCAAGGAGAAGGTCATGCCCCGCTACAAGCGCATCAACGCGAAGCTGAAGAAGCACGGCATCGACATCTGGTGGATAGACTGCGACGGCGACGTAAGGCCGATACTCAAGTATTTCCTCGAAGGCGGAGTGAACTGCCTGTTCCCGTTCGAGGTCATGTGCTGCTGCCATCCCGGCGAACTGCTGAAGGAATACGGCAAGGACCTGAGGATCATGGGCGGATTCGACAAGACGAAGATGATCGCCGGGCCGAAGGCCATCACCGAGTACATGGAATCCCTCGTCCCTCTCGTAGAACGCGGAGGATACATACCGTTCTGCGACCATCGCTGTCCGCCGGACGTCAGCTGGGAAAACTACGTGTTCTATCTCGATCTGAAGGAAAAGACATTCGGGATGAAATAAAATAAATCCGGACGGATTTATTTTATCAGTTTATACTCGGGAATACGAAATCCGGGCGGAATGACGGTTTGGCTTTTTTTAGATGATCCTGGTTTGTGATGCCGGTGAGGACTAGTCCGGATGTAAAGCCGAAATTGTTGGCACCGCGGATATCAGAGGCCAGCGAATCACCGAGCATGAGAACCTGCTTCTTCTGCAGATTTGCAGGAAGATTGAAGCTTGTTATAAGGATTTCAAAGGCGTGATCGAAGATGGCACTGTATGGCTTGCCAAGATAGATCGGATTTTTCCTGATTCCGTAATCCGAAAGGATGGTGCATATGAACCGCGCCTTGCCGCCTGCACCGATCCCGAGCTCCCCGCTTGCGCCGTTCGGCCAGTAGCTGTCTGGATTCGGAACAACAAGGAACCTGTCCGGATACTTTATAAAGAAGTTCATCGCCGCGCTTATGTTCGACTGCCAGTTGTAGGTCCCCTCGCCCACGATCACGCCCTGGCATTCGCAGATCTTCCGGGTCATCCGCTCCACCTTCAAACCGGCCTTTTCCGCAAAATTCGGCTTGCCGAGGTCACCCATTACAAAGAACTTCTTTCCCTTGAGCATGTTATTTTCAACAAAAGGAACCAGGGCATCAGCGCAGGACACTATTCTGTCAGGCCTTATATCGAGGCCTGCTCTCTTTAACATGCCGCTTTTCTCCTCGGTGGAATGGTTGCCGTCGTTGGTCAGGAGATAAAACGGGAATTTCGCGGTTTCAAGGCGCTTGATGAGGGATGATGCTCCGGGCATGACCTTGCGACCGGCGATCAGAGTGCCGTCAATGTCGAAAAGCATCGCGCGATAATCGCAGCTGTTGTTCTTCCACCATTCATTAAAAGTCTGGTTCAATATCTTCATTATAATTTTTACCCGTGAAATTTATTACTTTTCAATCCCGACCCTTGCCGTCACGCCCTTCTTATAATAGTGCTTCACTTCCTTCATTTCAGTTACAAGGTCAGCGGCCCTGATCAGCCTCGGGTCAGCATTCCTGCCGGTTAGGACAAGTTCTACGGATGCCGGTTTCGATTCAATTATCCCGAGGACTTCCTCAACTGAAACGAGGTTATACTTGTTGGCTGCCATGATCTCGTCGAGGATCACAACGTCATATTCACCTGAAGCGACAGCGGTCTTGATCTCATCGAAGCCCTTTTGCGCGAATTCCATATCCTCTGCATCAGGTTTTTTTCCGATGAAGCAGCTTCTGCCGAACTGTTTCACCCTGATATTTGGAAATTTCGCAAGGCTTCCATGCTCGCTGGACTTCATGCCTTTTGCGAACTGTCCGAAATAAACTTCAAGGCCCGCACCGGCGGCGCGGACTGCAAGTCCGATTGCAGCAGTGGTCTTTCCTTTGCCGTTTCCCGTATAAATCTGGACAAAACCTCTTTTAAGTTTCATATAAATCCCTTGTCAAAGACACATAGAGCCTATAGTTTATCACATTCCGTAGTGAATGAATCCATAAAAGTTAGCATGCTAAATAAAATTTTCCTTAAAAACAGAACTTTTTGTAAAATCCGGTGTCTATAATGGAAGAAACGACAGGGACAGACGATTCAGATCTTGTTAGAAGCTTCATGGGCGGATCTGAGTCCGCCTTTGATGAGCTTGTAAGGAAGTACAGCGTAAAGATGTACAATGTGGCCTACGGGCTGCTGGGCAGCCGAGAGGATGCCGAGGAGGTTGTCCAGGACGGTTTTGTAAAGGCCTACAATAATTTGAGGACGTTCAGGGGTGATTCATCTTTTTCGACATGGCTCTACAGGATTGTGGTCAATCTGGCCAGGAACAAGTATCATTGGAACAGGAGAAGAGGTGCAGGGCAGAACATAAGCATGTCTGAAAACAGCACAAGAGAGGATGCAGGCAAGGATAAGGATCTAGATGTGCCTGACACTTCAAGCGCGCCTGAGAAGGCGATTGAAAGCTCCGAGGAGGATGAAAGGATAATGAATGCGATAAACGCACTCCCGGACGCATTGAAGGAAGTCATAGTGCTCAGGCATATTGAGGATATGAGCTACGAAGACATATCCGGAATTACCGGTGAAAAAATAGGAACGGTCAAGTCAAGGATCTCAAGGGCGCGGGAAACTCTTTCAGAAGTCCTTAGGAAATAGATATTGGTCCAACAGCATGGAAAAGGATGAAATGAACAAAGAGAAGAAAATGAGGAAGCAGAATCCCGGGTGTCCGGAACATGATGAGGTATCCGCGCATTTCGATGGGAAACTTGAAAAAGGAAGTCTGGAGTCGGAACATATAGGCTCCTGCTCTGAATGCCAGGCAAAATTAAAGGACTTTTCCTCCATAGCCGAAATACTGGACAGGAAGACGGCAGGGAAACTACCGGACAACTTCACTGAAAAAATGCTGCACAGGGTACGTACGAAGATATCCGCTGAAAAGAATCCTGTCATACCATTCTATCTTGTCCAGTTCATGAAGGCTGCCGCAGTCTTCCTCATCATAGCCGTGATTTTCGTGTATGTTAAGAATAGTTCCGGCGAGAAGGCCCAGGTTGCTGTAAATGCTCCAGTACGTTCATCTCCTCCAGCCGTCCTTGTTTCAGCTGTTCCTGAAAAAAAGTCTCCCGGGAAAATTGACATCCCCGGCGAGATCAAGCTCCGGGACCTCCGGGATGTCAGCACTTCCCCCGACATAAGATTCATGAATTTTACGAACGCCAGGGAAAACTTGACGGAAAAACCGATTGCAATACCGGAGAGTGTCAGCCATGTCTGGGTTGCGGAGAACATCAAAGAAGCGGTCGAGAAGGCGAGACGCTGCCTCATAGAGGCGGGAATCCCTGGCGACAGCATAAATTTCACCTCAGATGGAAAAGGTACATCGACGCTGTCCCTGGATATCAATAAAAAGCAGCTGTCATCCTTTGTCAAGCTTTATGCCAATGACGGATTTGAACTTCTCTCCCCGGCCCAGCCGCAGCCGGAGCAGAACGTCTTCTTCGGGGAAGCATCCGACCCCGTAGGGTATGAGCTAAAAATCGTTTCAAAAAACAGATGATTTCATTTTCAATGGTAATCCAAGGGGGAAGCTTCAAATGAAAGCAATACGGGCGCTGTTTCTTTTTTTCCTTCTTTCCCCTTCAATAAACGCCGCGAGTACCGCAGCGGCGCCATTTGCATTCTCCGGCGACATTGGACAAGGCTCGGTTGCAATTGAAGTGGAGAAGAACATCTACCTTTATTCGGACAAGTTCAAAATCTCAATAACAGACTCTTCAGGCAATCAGGCGAAAATCCTTTCCACCCCCGCCAGTGTAGTCGAGAAGGATCCGTACGGCGAGGAGCATTCGATATATTCCGAGGGCAGGCACGAATGGAAATTCTCGGCGGACGGGCTGTCCGGCGAGATAAAAGCTGATATTGACTACCAGGCATGCGGGAAAACCCCCTTTGTCTGCTATCCGCCGCATAAGATCCAGTTCAATCTTTCAGGCCCGCCAGGAACAAGCGTTCCACATAGGAATCCGCAGGCGGATAAAATCAACCCGCCGGCAAAATGGGAGGATTCCGCAGGTAAATTCGTGATTTCCGCTTCTGAATCCGGCTATATGGATGCGAAAGCCTTCTCCGCATTCCTGGATAATTCATTGTCCAGCGGAATAACATTGAAGAAATCCCTCTTCGACGATCTGAAGGGAGGGAACCTGATAATATCCCTGATACTGATCCTGGTCGGCGGGCTCGCATTGAATCTGACTCCCTGCGTCCTGCCGATGATCCCCGTCAACATAGCGATAATCGGCGCCGGGGCGAACTCATCATCCAGACTAAACGGATTTGTACTTGGCCTGATGTACGGTGCCGGAATAACTCTGGTCTACGGCCTTCTTGGACTGGCGGCTGTGCTGACCGGATCGACATTCGGCGCAATCAACTCATCAGCCTACTTCAACTTTGCAGCGGGGCTGGTCTTCATTTTCCTGGCACTTGGCATGTTCGATGTTTTCCCTATCGACTTCTCGAGGTTCCTGAGATCAGGTGAAACGAACAAAAGCCGCAGCCTTGTGACCGCCTTGTTCATGGGAGGCGTATCGGCCCTGCTGGCAGGAGCATGCGTCGCGCCGGTCGTGATAGCCGTCCTGCTCTTCTCATCATACCTGTATTCACAGGGGGACATATACGGTCTGCTGATGCCTTTCCTCCTGGGCGCCGGAATGGCGCTGCCCTGGCCTTTCGCCGGAGCAGGACTGTCGCTCCTGCCCAAACCCGGCGCCTGGATGATCAAGGTGAAATATGCGTTCGGAATTTTCATCGCCGCAATAGCCGCCTACTACCTTTTCACCGGATACACGATTGCTTCAAATAAAGAGCAGGTGTTCCAGGACAACGGTTGGAATTCATCTATCGCGGAAGCGCTTGCCGAAGCCCAGAAGGAAAACCGTCCGCTGCTGATCGATTTTACCGCAAGCTGGTGCAAGAACTGTGAAGCAATGGATCTGACCACATTGAAGGATCCGAAGGTCTTGGAAAAACTCGAAAAGTTTGTAAAGCTCAAGTTCAGGGCGGAAAACCCAAACGCTCCGGCGATAAAGGAAGTACTCTCATACTTCAAGGTGCTCGGGCTCCCGACCTATGTTGTATTGAAGCCGACTCCGGAATTTAGAAAGTAGAATTTAGAATTTAGAAAGTAGAAAACAGTGCCAGGATTTGAACTCCCGAACTTGCGCATCCCCGAAATCCCGCACTTCTTCATATATTCCGTGTCTCAAGAAAATCTGTCAGCAGTTTCTCAAGGTTGACGTGCTTGCCCTGCGGCAGGTTGAAACGCTCGCATATCTCGCGGATTATCCTTGCGCTGTGCCCGACGGTCCCGCTCATGAGATCGGAAGCGGTGCGCTGGAGCTTGACTTCTATTTCCGGGATGCGGCATGTATATGCGGCATCGCTGGATTTTCCACCTGTCCCTGAAAGACGTACTTTCTCGACTGAGGATATTTTGAATTTAAGGCTTAAAAGCTCGTCAGTGCAGCCAAGCTCATAGTAGTATTGACCGAGAAAATGCACGGCGCTCGAAACAAACCTGATGACGTCCTCGTAGCGCAGGGAGTTCTTATCCTTGTCAAGCACGGTCACATAATGAAAGAGCCCTGAACTGAAAGCCTGCCAGTACTGCTTGCGTTCCCTGGAGAATGTCCTGAACGCCACGTTGGTGAAATAGCTGTCTTCACTCTCCTCGAGGAAAATAAAGGATGATTCCAGAGTCGTTGAAATAGAATTGTCGACGGCACGCTGTATTTCCGACAAGGCGAATTTCTCCATGATGAATTCAGAAGGGAAGACCGACAGCTCCCATAGAGTGCCATTTTCCGGGCTGAACTCGCCTTTCCTCTTGTCAAAAATCCTGTAGGAATGGTTCATCTGTTCCTTGAACTCGCTCTTCGCCTCTGGTGCTAGAGTTTTTCTTCCCTCATACAGGATCCCCCTCAGCATCCTGCCAAGAAGTTCGCGCTGGTTCCTCAGAGCTCGCTGCACGATACCGTGGATTTCGGACGCCTTGAAGGCAGGACGGCTTGACGCATCGGCGGTCCTGATGTAGAAGACCCCCTGCTGGAGTTCGGAATTGCAGCTGACCGAGCATACATGGGGTATCTCCGAGAAGCGCCTTATTACAAACACTACATATCTTCTTCCGTCGATCACAGGACGTTCAACGTCAAAATCAATCTGGGGATCCGAAAACCTGTTTATTACGTTGCCGACATCCGTGGGATCGAACGATCTGCACTGCCTGTCGTTGAGCCCGGTATAGAGGCATGGTCTTCCTGACTTGTCCTCACCTACTCCTACGACGATATATCCGCCCTTGGTGTTGGCCATGGCCATGCAGTGGCGCGCGAAACGGGCTTTGCCGGCCCTTGTGAGATTGTTCCAGTTCTGGGCCGCCTTGTAGTCGAGCTCTTCCGATTCAATGCCGCGGAAGATTATCGGCCTCCAGTCGAAGGACATCCCTGTTTTCATCAGTCTTCAATTTTATGTTTGGAAATTGGAGCGGAAAATATCTGTTTTTCGTCCTTTAATCCGTTTAATCCGTTATTTTCCTTCCTGGAAATGCTGGGGAGCGCAGGGGGGGCGCTGATGTCAGGATACTCCCGTCTTTCCTCAAGCTTCAGGATCATCATCCTTATTGTCTTGAGCTCCTCGGCAAACGCCTTGAATTTCTTGTCCATGATCCATTCAATGTGCGATTCCATGTTCTGCTCACGCTTCTTCATGAGTTCTATCAGGTAGCCGATCCCGGCAAGAAGGAAGCCATAGGCGAAAAGATGGATATACATCTGAGGGAGATACCCCATCACAAAATAGCATATGACCGTGCCTATGATCATGACGACAGCAAGAATTGAGAAAACCCACATAGAAAACTCCTGGATAGATTCAATTAAAATACTAAAATATTCTTTCCCGTCATTTTTTCAATTAAATTTCATCATGTTGCAGCCAATAATTTTTTCATGTCATCCGGCAGTTCGGCATTGAAAACAAGCTTTTCTCCTGAAATCGGATGCTGGAATTCAAGGCTTGACGAATGCAGAGCCTGCCTTGCAATCATGAGGAGACTCCTGTCATCATCGGTCATCGCGTCTTCAATGAACCTTAAATATATTGTCTCATCCCGGCCGTATATCTTGTCTCCTACCAATGGAAATCCGAGGGAACAGAGGGTGGCCCGTATCTGATGCATGCGTCCGGTGGCGAGTTCGGCCTCCACTATGCTCAAGCCTCCATTTGCTCCAAGAAGCCTGAATTTTGTTTCGGAATATTCATCCTTTTCCCCAAGCCTGGCCCCCTGGTAGAATTTCCGTTTCTTCCTGACAGCGCTGCAGACGCCATCAGTCAGAAAACCAACCGCATTGCAGGCATCCGGAAATTTCCCATGCACCACGGCGGTGTATTTCTTCACGATCCCGGAATGCGCCTCGGACATCGCCGCCGCGACTGCGGGAGACCTGGCTAGAAGAACAAGCCCGGAAGTCTCCCGATCAATCCTGTTGACAAAATAAATCTTCCCGAATTTTTCAGAAAGGAGGCGCCATAGGGTGTTCCTGAAAAATATTCCTGCGGGATGACATGGCAGGTTGCCTGATTTTGAGACCGCAATAATGTGTTCGTCGGAAAAGACTACATTGAAGCCTGGGTCGACTTCCGGCTCGGTTATATCGCCAGTGTCATACTCAATCCTGTCCCCTTTCACCAGCCTGCGGGATGATCTGGAAGATCTCCCGTTCAACTGGATTTTCCCTTCCCCGACAAGGTTCTGCCATTCGTTCCTCGAATGATAGGTGAATCTTTCAGCGAGGTAGACGTCCAGGCGCCTGCCCTCGCCGGCCCCATCCGCGAAGACCACGGCCTTCCGGGAATTTGTATTGTCGGGCTTAGTCACAGTCAGTCCTTTATTTCTTTTGAAAATACCACGGAGGCATTTGAAATCAACACGCCTCCTGAGGAATGTAAAAAAAAGAAAAGGAGGCGGTGTCTATCCGCCTCCTTTCCATCACTGGCGATTGAACCTTGAATCAGCCTATGGCGACACCTCCCGACTCGCCCGTCCTGATCCTCATGCATTCCGCAAGATCAAGCACGAATATCTTTCCGTCTCCAACCTCGCCCGTCCGCCCGCCTGCGACTATCGCATCTATTGCCGGCTTGACGAACGCATCGTTGACCGCAATCTCAAGCTTGATCTTCTTCAGGAGGCTTCCCGCCTCCTTGTGGCTCCTGTAGACGGTGGCGACACCTTTCTGACGCCCTCTCCCCATCACGGAAGTCACTGTCACCAGATGAATCTCCTTCTCTTCGAGCTTCTGCAGGACGTCGTCCATCCTGTCGGGCTGTATTATTGCAATTATATATTTCATTTCCTACCTCCTTATTCCAATGTTGTGTAACCGGCTTCACGATGTTCGGCGAGATCAAGACCGACTCTTTCCTCATGCTCGCTCGCCCTGAGTCCGAACAGCTTGTCGACTATCCAGAACAGAACATAGCTTGCAATGAAGGAATAGACCATCGTGATCGCCACTGCCTTGATCTGTATGAACAGCTGTCCGGGATTTCCATAGAAAAGCCCGTCGGCTCCGGCGGAATTCACAAGCTTGGTGGCAAGCAGTCCTGTCGCCAGGGCTCCGAAGATTCCACCGACACCATGGACGCCGAACGCATCAAGACTGTCGTCATAACCCAGTTTCGCCTTGCAGAAGCTGACAGATATATAGCAGATGACTCCAGCGCCAATGCCGATTATGATGGCCCCCATCGGGGTCACGAAACCGGATGCCGGAGTGATGGCGACAAGCCCTGCGACCGCGCCGGTGATTACACCAAGCACGGTTGAACGCTTGTTGAAGAACAGATCCATGATTCCCCATGCAAGGCCGGCTGCGGCTGTCGCAACATGCGTAACCACGAATGCGCTGGCGGCAAGGCCGTTGGCGGCAAGGGCGCTTCCTGCATTGAACCCGAACCATCCGAACCAGAGAAGTCCGGCGCCAAGAACGGCGAAAGGCAGGTTGTGCGGAGGGGACATCTTATCGGGATACCCAATCCTCTTTCCGAGGAACAATGCGGCCGCGAGCGCCGCCATTCCAGCGTTGATATGTACGACCGTGCCTCCTGCGAAATCCAGAGCGCCCATGCCTCCGAAAGTTCCAAGGAGCCCCTTGTCGGCCCATACCCAGTGACATACCGGATCATACACGATGGTGGACCAGAGAAGCGTGAATATGCAGAAAGGAACGAATTTGATCCTTTCAGCGAACGCACCGATTATGAGCGCCGGCGTGATCACCGCGAACATGGCCTGGAATATCATGAATGCCTGATGCGGAACGGTCGTCCCGTATACTGAATGCGGTTCAAGCCCGACTCCATTCAGGCCAACCCAGGAAAGATCGCCTATGATCCCCTTGATGTCGGGCCCGAAGGAAAGACTGTATCCGAGAAGCACCCACTGTATGGTGACCAGGCAGAGGATAGCCATGCACTGCATCAGCACCGAAAGCACGTTCTTCCTTCTGACCAGGCCTCCGTAGAAGAATGCAAGCCCGGGAGTCATCAGCATGACAAGCGCCGCACTGGCAAGCAGCCATGCCGTGTCGCCAGAGTTGATAACCGGCGGTGCCGCCGCAGCTACCGCGGCAACTGCCGGAGCAGCCGCCTCCTCCGCAACCGCCATGCCGGCAAACCCGGTTCCAAGAGCGGTAAACAGAGGCAGTCCAAACATCAAATTTCTCTTTCTCATGTCCTCTTCCTTTCGTTTAATTAACAATTCATGTCAAACATTTAAACTTGCCCTGAGCTTTAGCAAAGTCCATGCCAACCGACATAGCATCATAGCTATCACCTTACATGCCAATATGTTATAATTATATCATTGCAATTACCATAAAGTAACGCAATGCGATACTTATAACATTATTGTAACTTATTATTAATTTTATAACCCTTTTGCAACACGTCAAGAAGCATGAAGTCCGCGCTACCCCCTTTTCGAGCAGCGTCCAACTGGTGTCATGCTGGCAAATATCGTTCCATAGTGTAAGTTTAGGGAACCTAAAAAATAAACACGGACACAGTTCGATGAAAGTCATAAGCTACAAGAGCAGCAGTTTTAAAAACGATCTCGGAATCCTGTTTTCACGCCAGGTCTGCCCTGCCGGAATTGAAAAGCCGGTTAGGGAAATAGTCGACGACGTAAGACTCGACGGTGACAAGGCAATATCAAAATACGCCCTTAAGTTCGACAAGGCTGAACTCAGCCCTGCCCAGTTCCGTGTATCGGACCGCGAAATCCGCGAAGCCGCCGGCAAGACAGATGCGGCAACAAGAAAAGCCGTTGATATTGCAATAAATAATGTTGCGAAATTCGCAAAAGCGCGCATTCCCAGGGGTTGGACGTTCTCCCCGCGTCCGGGAGTTGTGCTTGGCGAGAAATTCTCCCCGCTCAACCGCATTGGCGCATACATACCCGGCGGAACGGCCCCGCTTGTGTCGACTTCAGTACATACTGTCGCAATTGCGAAGTCCGCAGGAGTCAGGGAAATTGTTGCAGTGACGCCTCCTGACAAGGACGGAAAAGTCCACCCCGCCCTGCTCTACGCCCTTTCAAAATCAGGGGCGACCGAGATATACAAGCTTGGCGGAGTATACGCCATAGCAGCCCTCGCCTACGGGACAAAGACCATCAGGAAAGTCGACAAGATCGTCGGCCCAGGCAATGCATATGTGACAACCGCGAAAAAACTCGTCTACGGCGATGTCGCCATCGACATGATAGCCGGACCTTCTGAAATAATGGTGATAGCCGACAAGACCTGCCGTCCGGACTTCATAGCCGCCGACATGCTTTCGCAGGCTGAACACGGAAGCGGGCTCGAGCAGGCAGTACTGGTCACCGACAGCGACATGCTTATCGAGAAGGTGAAGGAACAGCTTGCAGAGCAGTCGGGAAAGCTCAAACGTTCGGGGCCGGTCGCGAAAGTACTGGCGAACGGAGTATTCTTCATCCTTGTCAAAAACATTCCCGACTCTGCGGAGATCGCAAACCTGTACGCTCCTGAACACCTTGAGATAATGTGCGCAAAGCCCGACAGGCTGGCAGCAAGGATAAATGCCGCAGGCGCGATCTTCATAGGCGAATGGACTCCGGAACCTGTCGGTGATTTCGTCGCCGGACCAAGCCATGTCCTGCCGACTGCCGGCACCGCCAAATATTTCAGCGGCCTCACAGTCGAACAGTTCTTCAGGAGATCCAGCATCCTGAAGTATGACCGGAAAGCATTCCTCAAGGAACTTCCGCACATTGCGAAATTCGCAGAACTTGAAGGATTAGACGCCCATGGGAGAAGCGCGACGATTCGAAAGCAGTATTCAGTCGATAGTCGATAGTCGTCAGTCGCAAGCTACATAATATTCATGGGTTTAAAATACTTTGATTTTCTGGACATTTCCAACAGGGACTTCCGCACATTGCGAAATTCGCAGAAATCGAAGGCCTCGACGCGCACAGTGTAAGCCAAGCCTCTCTTCTACATAACTTCACCTGGCCCGACACTGTTTTATCATATTGCTGCTGTGGCACTTGCACGAATTCCATCTTCCATCTACAATAAAACGTTAATTCATGCCGTTTACCATGCAATTAAAACAAGGAGCGTATTCTTTGTATTTAACATTTATCAGGGTATATTTCGCACTCATAAATTTGAATTTCAAACCCTAAAAAGGAGATATTGCATGAAGAAGATTATCGCACTGCTCGTGGCTCTCGGACTTGTAACTGGATTCGCCGCCTTTGCTGAAGGCGACAAGAAGGCTGAGAAGAAAGCTGAAGTAGCCGCAGACGCCAAGGACCTGGAACTCACCGGCAAGATCGTAAAGGAAGAGAAAGCCAGCAAGAAGGAAGGCGCCGAGAAACATGTTTTTTTCATGCTTGAGACAGCCGACGGCAAAGTCATGCTCCCCAAGGGCAAGGACGACGCAACGAATCCTGAAAAATTCCTTGACAAGACTGTAACGGTCAAAGGCAAAGGCGTTACCAAGGAAAAAGAAGGCAAGAAGATGACGAGGATCACTGAAATCACCAGCATTACTGAAGCTGCTGCCAAGTAACTGCTTGTCTTGATTTGATTCATATGGGGCCGGTTCAAGCCGGCCCCATTTTTTTGCCGCAGTGAAACAATATGCTATATGCACCGTCGAAATAAATCAGGGTTGCCGGCGAGACGCCAGCGCTCCTCGACATTTGTATTTTGTAAATTTGATTTTATCTTTATCAACCTTAAAATTAAAATCGCGAACTAAACAAGGAGCTGATTCATGAGACCAGTAACGCTGTTCACGGGCCAGTGGGCCGATCTTCCGCTGAAGGAACTTGCTAAAAAAGCCAAAGCCATGGGCTATGACGGACTCGAACTCGCATGCTGGGGCGACCACATGGACGTGCGCCAGGCTGCCAACGATCCCAAATACTGCAAGGCCCAGCTCGACATCCTCAAGCAGAACGGCCTCAAGCTCTATGCAATCAGCAGCCATCTTGTCGGACAGGCAGTATGCGACAACATAGACATCCGGCACAAGTCAATCCTCCCCGAGCATATCTGGGGCGACGGAGAACCTGAAGGCGTCAGAAAAAGAGCCGCCGAGGAGATGATTCTCACGGCAAAGGCTGCCAAGAACCTCGGAATCGATACCGTCAACGGCTTCACCGGAAGCTCAATCTGGCATCTGGTCTATTCATTCCCGCCGGTCACCAAGGAGATGATCGACAACGGATACAAGGATTTCGCAAAGCGCTGGATTCCAATCTTGAACGAGTTCAAGAAACTCGGTGTCAAATTCGCCCTCGAAGTACATCCCACCGAGATCGCATTCGACATCGCATCGGCTGAACGCGCCCTCGACGCCGTGAAGAACCATCCCTGCTTCGGATTCAACTACGACCCGAGCCATTTCGGATACCAGGGGGTGGACTATGTGGAGTTCATCTACAAGTTCAAGGACAGGATCTTCCACAGCCACATGAAGGATGTCAGCTGGTCATGCAAGCCTACACAGGCCGGTGTATTCGGCGGACACATCGACTTCGGCGACAAGAGGCGCTACTGGGATTTCCGTTCGCTGGGACATGGAAAAATCAATTTCGAGGAGATCATCCGCGCGCTCAACAGGATCGGATATCAAGGACCTCTCTCAGTAGAATGGGAGGATGCCGGGATGGACAGATTCCATGGCGCAAAAGAAGCCTGCGAGTTCGTCAGGAAGATCGATTTCCCGCCATCGAACATAGTCTTCGACGCGCAGTTCGACAGATAATAAATTCGCAGTGCGAATTTATGAAATAAAAATCCCCGCCTCGTGCGGGGATTTTTTTTACTGCAGCTGCATGGCTTCAGCTACGCTCTGAGGCGTAGAACTGTCTATTGGCAGGGGTTCATCATGATCGGCCAGCCCCCAGCGGCGGGTGAACGGCCAGAAAATAAAGAGTGCTTTGCCCACTATGTTCTTGCGAGGCACAAATCCCCAGTACCTGCTGTCCGAGCTGTTTGCAGTATTGTCGCCCATCATGAAATAGCAGTCTTCAGGAACATAGACTTCATTTCCATTGGCCAGGCTGCCAACAGCGGAATGTCCCTGGTATCCGCCTTTCAGGGAGTATATCCTGTCTATCTCCTTTATGCCGAATTTTGTGATCGGCATATAGAACTCGCCGCCTTTAGGCTTGACGTGTACCATGCCATTGACTATTTTGAGCATGTCCCCCGGCAATCCGATGAGTCTTTTAATATAGAAGAATCCCCTTGGCTCGCTTACAGGAATTCCTTCAGTATTGAAAACAACAATGTCACCACGCTTCGGATCGCTGAAATGATAGGTGTAGCGGTCCACGAAAAGATGGTCCCCGAGCGACAGCCAGCCGTTGCAGAGGACTTCGCCCTCTTCAAAACCCGGCACCATCCTGTTTTTAAAGCAGTAATTATAAACATGGCCCCTGTCCCCAGGCAGAACATAATCGACACCACCTATATTGAAGCGGGTCTGCGGATACATCAGATATTTGGGAAACGTATCAAAACTGCTGTTGTCAAGATCGCCGGACGCCTTGACTGTCAACTGCGCCCTTTCAGCCGAAAACAGTGCAAGCTGGACAAGAGGCGGCAGATCAGGAAGCGTGTTCTTGTCCTGGATGTAATGGATTCCGAAAAGCGTCGGCTGCATGCTGCTGGTTGGAATCTTGAAAGGCTGCACGTAAAGCGCCCTGGCGCCGAAGGCCACAGTAAAGGCGACTGCAAGAATATCCGCGTATTCCCTCAATGTCATGAAGGGCTGGCGCGGAAGAATCTTCATGACACGCAATGGTGCACGCTCAAGAAACTTGTCGGCTTCCTCCGAGTTCCCCGGATTTACTGTTTGAGCTTCGGTTATGATCTCCCGCACCTTCTCCTTGGTGGACTGGACGAGTATGTCGTCGTTCAAATGGAGAATGTGCGCAAGCTGGTGGCGGAGCTCGGCCAAAGCCTTCACCCGCTGCCTCGTTTTCCAGAACTGTATTATTTTCTGTATCATAATTTTATCATTTTATCGCAACGATAAAATAATTTACGTTCCCGCTTTCAGGATTTCGACGAAGGCTTCCTGTGGAATGTGGACCTGTCCGATCTGCTTCATGCGCTTCTTGCCTTCCTTCTGCTTCTCCAGGAGTTTTCTCTTGCGCGATATGTCGCCGCCGTAGCATTTTGCAAGCACGTTCTTGCGGAGCTGCTTTACCGTCTCCCTGGCAACGATCTTTCCACCGACTGCGGCCTGGATGGCGATCTGGAACATCTGCTGCGGAATCACTTCCTTCAGCTTCTCGGCGAGCTGCTTGCCCCTTATATGCGCTGATTCCATATGGACGATGGTTGAAAACGCATCGACTATGTCGCTGTTGACCATCATGTCGAGCTTGACCAGCCTGTCGGGCCGGTAGCCCGCCTGCTCGTAGTCCATGCTGCCATATCCGCGTGTAATGGATTTGAGTTTGTCATGGAAATCAACGAGGATCTCATTCATGGGAAGTTCAGCCGTGAGGATGACATGCCTGGAATCGACTGAATCGGTCCTTGTGCAGAGTCCGCGCTTGCTCATGATGAGCGCCATGATATCGCCGATGAAATTGTTGGGCGCCATGATCTTTGCGTTGATTATCGGCTCCTCAATCCTTTCGATCATGCTGGGATCCGGCAGATGTACCGGGTTGTCGATCATCTTCATTGTGCCGTCCGCGAGGTAGACATTGTAGATGACGCTCGGATAGGTGGCGATGATGTCCATGTCGTATTCCCTGCGCAGGCGTTCCTGGATGATCTCCATGTGGAGAAGTCCGAGGAAACCGCATCGGAACCCGAAGCCGAGGGCTGCGGAAGTTTCAGCCTGATACGTGAAAGCTGAATCATTTAGCTGCAGTTTCGCCACGCTCGCCTTGAGCTGTTCATAATCCGCCGTATCGATCGGATATATTCCACTGAAGACCATCGGCTGGATTTCCTTGAAACCCGGCAGCGCCTTATGGCATGGCTTCCTGTTTTCAGTTATCGTGTCACCTATCTTCGTGTCTGCGGGACTTTTCAGATTTGGAATTATATATCCAACGGAGCCTGCAGAAAGGGTTTCAGTCGGTTTCATAACCGGAGTAAAGCAGCCGACTTCCTTCACTTCGCTTTCAAGCGCCGTGCTGAAAAGGCGGATCTTCTGTCCGCGGCAGAGCGTGCCGCTTACGACCCTTACATAATTGACAACTCCGCGGTACGCATCATAGGTCGAATCGAAAATAAGCGCGCTGAGAGCTTCCTCCCTGGGAATTGTCGGTGGTGGAACATTTTTCACCACACGTTCAAGAAGTTCTTTTATTCCAAGTCCCTCTTTCGCACTGACGAGCAGGACTTCATCCCTCGGAATGGCCAGGATCTCCTCCATCTGCTCCATGCAGAGCTCAGGATCGGAGGCGGGCAGATCGATCTTGTTTATCACGGGAATTACGGCGAGATTCTGCCTGTGGGCCAAATTCACGTTGGCGACAGTCTGAGCCTGCACGCCCTGGGTCGCATCGATCACGAGGATCGCACCTTCACAGGCGGCAAGAGAACGGCTCACCTCATAGGTGAAATCCACGTGTCCAGGAGTGTCAATCAGGTTCATTTCATAGGTATTGCCGTCATCGGCCTTGTAGTGCATCCTCACAGGATGGGACTTGATGGTGATGCCTCGTTCCCTTTCAAGATCCATGCCGTCGAGCGTCTGTTCCTGAAGCTGGCGTTTTGAAATGGTGCCGGTAAGCTCCAGAAGCCTGTCGGCAAGCGTAGACTTGCCATGATCGATATGGGCTATGATTGAAAAGTTCCGTATTAGTTTGCTGCTCATGTCATTAAACCATTTCCCTTACTGTATGCTATTTTTTTCCACCACGAAGAACACGAAGTTCATGAAGAGTTCAACGTACAAATCTTTTTATTCCGTCTTTCAACATCATCGAATTAAAATTGATTAACAAACCTTTCTTGATCATGGCAAGCTTCATGTATGTTAAAAGCTGGGCTTCATGTATCGCCTTCAACTCTTCAACGCTTTTCAATTCAATAATAAGTTCATCCTCTATCAAAAGATCAACTCGATAGCCACAATCGAGATAAGTATCCTTGTAAAAAACAGGCAATGGATGCTGAAGCTTGAATCCGATACCGTTAACAGACAACTCATGTGCCAGGCATTGCTCATATGTCGATTCGAGAAGTCCAGGTCCAAGGTTCCTATGTACTTCAATAGCGCAACCAATCACCTTCTTTGACAAATCATCAAAATACATTGTAATATACAGCCTTCCTTCGTGAACTTCGTGCCCTTCGTGGTAAAACTTGCTTCTATCTATTCATCTAAGCTCCGCATGGAGTTCGGCTTTAAGCTTCTCACGGACCTTCTCATGCGATGCATTGACCTCCGTGTCGGTCAAAGTCCTCTCGTGGCTCCTGAACGTCAGAGTATATGCCAGGCTCTTCTTTCCGGCACCTATGTGCTCGTCCCGGAACTCATCGAAAATCTCGACATTCTCAAGGTTAGGAATCCCGAGCGACTTTATGAATCCTATAATCCGGGCATGCTCGATATTGTCAGGAGTCACCATTGCAACGTCCCGGGTGACAGGCGGGAACTGTGAAATCTGTGAAAATTGAATCTTGGTGGCAGGCAGTGAAAGCAGCCTGTCCATGTCCACAAGAGCTACAAAGAGCGGATTCTGCATCCTCATTCCTTTTGTCAGCCGTTCCGAGACTTCCCCGAAAACGGCGATCCTGTCTCCGCCGATCACTAGTTCGGCGCAGGTTGACTCAATGAAATTGCCGGGCTGGTTCTCAGCGCATCTGCGGATCTCGCAGTTTTTGATCTTCCTGGACTCGCAGAATGATTCGAGCACGCCTTTGAGATCGTAGAAATCATAGAGGCCGCTCTTTTCCGACGAGAATCTTTCGGGGTGCTTCCTGCCTGTCAGGGCGATACAGCATTCGATCTTCTCCTCGTCCTTCTTTGAGCATCCACAGAAAATCTTTCCGATTTCAAAGATGGCGAGATCGGTGTTCTTCCTGGAAATATTATGTCCGACAGTACGCAGGATGCCGGAAAGAAGCGACGGCCTCATTATAGCCGACTCGTGGCTTATCGGATTGCTCATGGCGAGCAGATAATCTTTTCCGTACCTGGAATCTGCGAGGGCGTCCTTTTCATCGGCATAGCTGTAGTTCATCACTTCATCAAGCCCAAGGGAGATGAGCTGGTTCCTGGCCTCTTCAAGCGCCGCATAGGCGTCTTCCTTGAACGATCCGCCCGGAATCGCAGACACGCAATCAAGCGGGATCTTGTCGAGCCCGTGGATCCTTGCGACTTCTTCAGCCAGATCGGCCTCGTTGCCGAGATCCCCTCTGAATGAGGACGGAGTAACCTTGCAGGAATCAGCGGTGACATCTGAAACGCCGAGTTCAAGCTTCCTGAAGATTTCAACGATTTCATCTTTGGATATTTTGACGCCCAGTATCCTGCGTATTTTTTCAAACCTGCAAATGACTGGTTTTATTTCCGGACGAGTGATGCAGACATCAAGCATGTCGCCTGCCTCGCCTCCTGCGAGTTCGAGGATAAGGGCAACCGCCCTGTCGCTGGCCTTCACAACCATGTCAAAATCAACTCCGCGTTCAAACCTGTACGACGAATCGGAAGAAATGGCGAGGTTCCTTGATGAGGAACGAATGTTGGAAGGTTTGAAGTATGCGCTTTCAAGAAGGACGTCCTTTGTCGTTTCAATTACACCGCTGTGCTCTCCGCCCATTATTCCTGCAAGTGCGACGGGTTTGCGAACATCGCAGATCACAAGATTGTCCTTGCCGAGCTTGTATTCCTTGCCGTCCAGGGCGATAATCTTCTCCCCTTCGGAGGCGCGTCTGACAACTATCTTCTTCCCTTCAAGCAGATCCAGGTCGAACGCATGAAGCGGATGCCCGAGTTCAAGAAGCACGAAATTCGTAATGTCCACGACATTGTTTATCGGACGCAGCCCGACGCTCTTCAGCCGCTGTTTCAGCCATTCCGGACTTTCGGTGACCTTGACGTTCCTGATGATTCTCGCAGTATATCTCGGACATAGCTCCCCGTCCCTAATCTCAACAGTATCTGGAGAAATCATCGCTTTTGATTCAACGGTCTGGCTTGGATATTTGACCTTGGCTCCCGACAAGGCGGCAATTTCCCTTGCGATGCCGACGTGAGAAAGCAGGTCTGGCCTGTTGGGAGTTATTTCAAGATCGTAGGCAGTGTCTGTTCCGAGGTACTCATTCATTGGCTTGCCGGTCGGGGCGTCAGCAGGAAGCACCATTATTCCGGCACCCTGTTCGCTGAGTCCAAGCTCCTTTTCGCTGCAGATCATGCCGGAAGATTCGACTCCGCGCAGCTTGGCCTTCTTGATATTGAATTCTTTGCCGGTTTCCTTTTCAACAAAAACGGTTCCAATGGTGGCGAGAGGGACTTTCTGTCCGGAGTCGCAGTTCGGGGCGCCGCAGACGATCTGCAGTTCCTCCTTGCCGGTAGAGACGCGGCATACGGAAAGCTTGTCGGCGTTAGGATGGGGCTTCCTCTCGATGATTTCGGCGACTATCACGCCATTTGGAACAGAAGTCCTTATCACGTCTTCAACTTCGACGCCTGCCATGGTCAGCTTCTCGATCAGTTCAGCATCGCTGAAGCTGATGTCGACATATTGGGAAAGCCAGTTGTATGAAACCTTCATTATAACCCTGTCCTTTTAATATTGGAACGGAAAGGCAAAACATAGCTGAAAAAGCTGGCAATTCCAGTCATAAATTTTTCGTTTCGGAAAATTTATTCTTCGTCGGCAGCAGCGCGCTTCAGCTTGCGTCGTGCAATCTCGGTAAGAGAGCGTTTGCGCATCCTGACGAAGTTGGGTGTCACTTCGACAAGTTCGTCGTCACATATGTATTCAAGGGCCTCTTCAAGCGACATCTTCTGGGCCGGCACGATCTTCATGGATCTGTCCGAACCCGAGGCGCGCATGTTGGTGAGTTTCTTCTCCTTCTGGACGTTTACGACAAGATCTCCCTCCTTGCAATGTTCGCCGACGAGCATGCCCTCATAGGCCATTTCGCCGGGATCGATGAAGAAAATACCCCTGAGCTGGAGCCCGTCAATGGCAAACGGCACGGCACGGCCTCTGTCCATACTTATGAGGACTCCGTTCAGCCTTCGTGGAAGCTCACCCTTGAAAGGCGCATATTCATGCAGCCTGTGGGATATGATAGCCTGTCCGGCAGTGGCCGTCATAATCTTGCTCCTGAGTCCTATGATGCCTCTTGTCGGCACATAGAATTCCAGCAGCACCCTTGTGCCGTGCTGTTCCATGAGGAACATTTCGCCTTTCCTCATTCCGACAAGCTCGATGGCTTTTCCGGAATAATCTGAAGGCACATCCACGGTGAGGATTTCGATTGGTTCGCATTTCTGCCCGTCAATGGTCTTTATGATGACCTGCGGCTGTGAAGCGGAAAGCTCATACCCTTCACGCCTCATGTTTTCAATAAGTATGGAAAGGTGCAGGACGCCTCGTCCGCTGACCTTGAATGAATCAGTTCCAATGTCCTCGATCCTCATCGCGACATCCTTCTCTGTCTCCTTGTAGAGCCTCTCACGCAGGTGTCGGCTGCTGACATATTTTCCGTCCTGCCCGTAGAACGGGGAATCGTTTACCCTGAAGGTCATTGAAAGAGTCGGTTCATCGATGCTTATCGGCGGAAGCGATTCGGGGTTCAAGGCATCCGTAACAGTGTCGCTTATATCAATTTTTTCTATTCCAACGACAGCGCAGAGATCTCCGCACTGTACGATCTTCGCATCTTTTCTTTCGATGCCTTCGAATGTGAGGAGCTGCTTCAGCTGGGCCTGCTGCTTTTCACCGTTGCGCTTGATCACGACGATCGGCTTGGTTATGTCGAGATCTCCGCGGTAGACCCTGCCAATCCCGATACGTCCGACATAATCGGAATAGTCGAGGGTGGAAACCTGCATCTGCACCGGACCTTCCTTGATCTGCGGAGCCGGAATCTTGTCAATTATAGCATCCATCAGGGGAGTTATCGTATTTCTTTCACCGCCGTCCTCTTCAAGGGAGGCCCAGCCGTCGCGTCCGCTCGCGTAGAGCACGGGAAAATCAAGCTGGTGGTCGGAGGCGTTGAGCTCGAGGAAGAGCTCGCAAATCTTTTCCAGGACTTCCTTCGGACGTCCGTCAGGCCTGTCGATCTTGTTGATGATCACAATCGCATGGAGTCCGAGCTTGAGCGCCTTGTCAAGGACGAAACGGGTCTGGGGAAGCGGGCCTTCTGCGGCATCGACCAGGAGCAGGACGCCGTCGGCCATGTTGAGGACTCGTTCGACCTGCCCGCCGAAGTCGCTGTGTCCGGGGGTGTCGATGATGTTTATCTTTGTGTCCCTGTAGCGGACGCTTATGTTCTTCGCCAGGATGGTTATTCCGCGTTCGCGCTCAAGGTCGTTGCTGTCCAGGAAGCATTCATGCATGGACTGGTTGTCGCGGAAGAGTTTCGCCTGTCTGATGATCTGGTCGACAAGCGTGGTCTTGCCATGGTCGACGTGCGCGATGATCGCAATGTTTCTTATGTTCGCCATAATAGATTTTCAATTTCAGATTTTAATTTTTGATTTTAGACCTGTCCGCCATAGTTTTAACTAAGGCGGATTGCCGATTTAGATTTACAAATAAAGCATAACGCTGTTTGACAGGATTACAGGATTATCATGATTTTCCATATGCCATCGGCATGTGGATTGCTGCAAACCACGGAGATACTCAAGAAGAAATTTGTGCAAATCATCCATTCATCCAGCCATCCATCAATCCGTCCCAACTCCTTTGGGACAATTGTGGTCGGGCGCATATTATAACACATAAACCGGATTTTAAAAGTCAGGAAAGGAAAAATACTTGGCTTATTTGAAAGGATTCGTAATCCCTCAGTCTAGGCTGTCCGGCTCAAAAAGACCAACCACAGAGGACTCAGAGGAATTCACAATTATCATAGGATCATGATTAATATGTTTCTCTTTCCCTCTGTGTACTCTAAACAACTAAATATCTTCAATCCGTCTTCAAACCATTGAGCATAGATGGGAATTTATTATTGCTGGAGTGCGCAGAGCAGTGTGAATTCCTTAGTTTTAACCCTTTACGAATTTGCGAATCTTCTCTGCGTTCTCTGTGGTTAGTTCTAGGAAAGACTGAGCCGTTTCAAGGATTCTTGAAGAATGGCTTCTTTTTTGAAACTGATACTTGCGTGTCCTGGCACGTTATTTCCGTCAAATTACCGATGGTTTCTGGATCAGGTGTTGAAGTTCCTCTCCAAGCAAAGTCCACAGAAGAGGATGACTTTCGACCAACCGTGCAATATCTCCCAAATCCTTGATTTTCTTGCTTTGCCGTCGCTCCTTATCTGTCCACGCCTTGATCTTGCCATGCAGAGTGTCCTCGAGCGATGCAACGCGCATCAAAATACCATGGACATCGGCTGGCACTGCCCTGTCCGGAAATTCACGGTAAAAACCCTCAGTGCTTAACTGGATGCTGACTTTAGAACGCCCACGGAAGTTGATTGACCAGTCGAACCGTTCAGCCTTGAAGCCCAACTCCTCCAGCAAAGCAACAGTGCGTTCAACCGCATCGGTTGCTACGACCAAATCAACATCCTGCGTCACCATGGGTTCTTCAGCCCAATGATTTACAGCAACTCCGCCAATGGCGCACCACCTGATGTCTGCCCTTTCAAGACAATCCACCAGACGCATTACATCATCAGTTCCACCGGAAGTTTGCCAATCAAAAAACTGCTTGGATGTCATAATTCCACCATGTCAATATAATTCTGTTCTGTCGGACAAGTAATACACCGCTGAAAGTAAAATAGTTACCTTTAATGAGAATTGCAACTCATGGCAAAGGAAACGGAAGAATTTGGAGAGGCGTCCCTACCTTTGGAAATAAAGACTGACACATTACGGCACGGGCACACGGGTTCACACAACAACGGTCAGGTTATTATACTTCATAATCAAAACTTTACCCAGCATGGCACGTTACGGAATTCAAATTTCCTATCCTATCTGCGATCTGTAGCTGGGGGTAATGATGAAAAAAGACCGTTCCTGGATCAGGCTCTCGCTTGTAGTGCTTATCGTTTTTTCCTTCGTGTTATCGGCAAAAGCCCTTCAATTTGGCGATTTCACATATACTGACAGTGGCACAGCCATCACAATCACCGATTACACAGGCCCCGGTGGTGCGGTGGACATTCCCGGTACAATAGACGGCAAGCCGGTCACCAGCATCGGATACTGCGCGTTCTATCAGTGCACCGCCATGACCAGCGTTACGATCCCTGACAGCGTCACCAGCATTGGGCGCAGTGCTTTCAGCTTGAAGTACTTGCGAAGCAAGCAAGGAACTCGGATACTTCCGGAGTCACTGATGTCAATTATTCGGGTGTCGCATCAAAGCAGATCACAATCACACTTGCCGGCGGCAGGAAGATCAACGTGGTTGCCTCGGCATTTGTGAAGTAGTACCTGTCACACAACACCTGCCCATACGGAATGGATTTAAGAGGTCTCCACCTTGATTCTTAAGGTTTCCCGCATTATTTTTATCAGCCTTAATTCCAATTTGAACACACAATCACATAAATAATTACAAGGGGATCGTCCATGCGTCTGAAAAAGTTCTGTATGATGTTTGCACTGCTGCTCGCGGCAGCCGTCAACGCCGACGTGAAGGTATCGAACCTGTTCAGCGACAACCTGGTACTGCAGCGGGATATTCCTGCTCCTGTGTGGGGCACGGCCGAAACCGGGGAGAAGGTCACTGTGAAGATCGGTGAATCCGAGGCTTCTGCCGTCGCCGACGAAAAAGGCAAATGGATGGTGAAGCTTCCCGCGATGAAGATGAACGCCACGGCCCAGGAAATGACCATCAGCGGAAAGAACACGCTTACAATAAAGAATGTCCTCGTCGGGGATATCTGGATATGTTCAGGCCAGTCGAACATGGAATTCGGGCTTGGCTCATGCAATGCAAAGGAAGATGTGGATTCGGCGAATCTCCCGAACATACGCCGTATCAAGTTCAACCACGTAACGGCAGGCCGGCCCGGCGGCGATGTTCCCAGGAAATGGGACATATGCACCCCTCAGTCAGCAGGGGGATTCACGGCGGCAGGCTTCTATTTCGCAAGAAAAATCCAGAAGGAGACCGGAGTTCCGATCGGGCTGATCGACAACAACTGGGGCGGCACCCGCATCGAGCCATGGATCGCCCCGTGCGGATTCGAGATGGAAAAGAATCTTGCAAACGTTGTAGCCGACGTCAAAAAGCGCGAACAGGCATATTCCACCGAACTTGTAAAGGCCCTGGATCCGCTCGAGAAATGGATTCCGGAAGCAAAGAAGGCGGCAGCCACGCCTGGCGCCGAACTTCCACCAATGCCCCCTCTTCCCAACAGCCCTTATAATGAATCCAGTTTCCCATCGTCAATCTACAATGGCCAGATCTGCCCGATAGTCCCGTTCGCGATAAAGGGAGCGATCTGGTACCAGGGCGAATCGAACGGCGGTGAAGGGGATGAATATTACGCCAAGATGCGCGCGCTGATCGGCGGCTGGCGCACAGTATGGAACCAGGAAGGCACGTCAAAGGATTTCCCGTTCTACTTCGTACAGCTTGCAAACTTCCAGCAGCCCAGCGAAAGTCCAATGGGCGGCGACGGCTGGGCCAGATTGCGCATGGCGCAGTTGAAGAGCCTGGAAATCCCCAATACCGGAATGGCTGTCGCAATCGAGCTTGCCGACGCGAACAATCCCGGCGACATCCATCCTAAGAACAAGTTCGATGTCGGGGAACGCCTGGCCCTATGGGCGCTGGCGAAAGACTATCCTTCGACTGTGCTCAGGACAGGCGGCAAGGCGGCGGATCTGGTGTACAGCGGACCGCTTTACAAATCAATGAAAATTGAAAGCGGAAAAATCAGGATAGAGTTCGAATCCACCGGCAGCGGCCTGATGGCCGGAAAAAAGGAAGGACGCAACCCTACCGTTGAGGACAAGGACGGAAAACTTAAACGCTTTGCGATTGCCGGTGAAGACAAGAAATGGGTATGGGCGGATGCTGTGATCGACGGGAATACAGTAGTAGTGTCGAATCCGGAGGTGCCGCAGCCTGTCGCCGTGCGCTACGCCTATTCGATGCATCCTGCAGGCTGCAACCTGTACAACAAGGAAGGTCTTCCGGCATCGCCGTTCAGGACTGATAGCTGGTAAAAATATTTCCCCTGGGAAATATTTTCAACCAATCGCCTCACTGCCTTCTTCTCCTGTGCGGATCCTGATGCAGCGCTGGAGGTCGGTCACGAAGATCTTGCCGTCGCCGATGTTGCCGGAACGCGCACCCTTGATGATGGCATTGATCGTCGCCTCGACGAAATTGTCGTTCACGGCAATCTCGATCTTCACCTTCTCCAGGAGGTTGACCTTGTAGATCTTGCCCCTGTACGATTCGGAATAGCCCCTCTGCTGACCGCATCCCCTCACCTTGTGGACGGTCATCTTGTGCACGTCCGCCTCGAAAAGGCATTCCTTAACACGCTCCAGCGCATCGGGCTGAATTATCGCTTCTATCTTTTTCATGGTGTTTTCTCCAATTTTATTTCTTTCAAATTAAGACACAACTGAAGTTGTGAACTCCTACCTTTTTCCATCCGTCACATTATTCCCAATCCTCAAGCAATGTCATGTCTACTGCCTTCATTCAATATTCGACGTTCAATGTTGGATGTTCGATGTTCATTCCTTGGTTCTCCGACACTCCGATTCACCGGTTCGCTCCAGACTACAGCGCCTCCTCCGGATATGCCTCGATATTGTGGATCGACCTGTCGGATCCGATGAACTCCTCATGCTCAGTCAGCCTGATACCTGTCAGGATTTTCATGAACCCGAAGGCCAGGAACCCTACGGCCAGCGCGAAGAATATCGCCATGAAAGTTCCGGCAAGCTGAGAGAAGATGCTGACATCGACCCTGGCTCCGAACAGGGCTTTGCTCCCGAATATTCCGGTGGCTATTCCGCCCCAGCTGCCAACGACACCGTGAAGCGGCCACACGCCGAGGACGTCGTCGAACTTGAAGCGTTCTGTCTCTATCTGGTACATGAAGAAGAATATCAGTCCGCCTCCAGCCCCGATTACGAAAGCGGCAAGCGGATGCACGACCGCGCTTCCCGAACAGATGGCGATGAGGCCGGCGAGAGCGCCGTTGTGGGTGAATCCAGCATCATTCTTCGAAATGAGGACGCTTGCGAGAATGCCGCCGACCATGGCCATGAGGCTGTTGACGGCGACAAGTCCGGACGCCGCATTGAGGGCGGCCGCGCTTACTACGTTGAATCCGAACCATCCGATGGCGAGTATCCAGCTGCCGAGTCCGAGAAGCGGTATGCTTGAGATCAGAGGGGCGCCGTTGCCGTAGCGCTTGTATCGGGCGCCGAGGAGGATTATCGCGGGAAGGGCAAGCCAGCCGCCCATCGAATGGACGACCACCGAACCTGCGAAGTCCACGAATTCACCTCCGAGATATTTTACGAAGAAGGCCTGTACGCCTATGGCCCCGCCTGTCGCGTCATATGCGAAACGCCCCCACATGATCCCTTCGAACAGGGGATATGCGACGGCCACGAGGAAGGCATTGACAATGACGACCGGCCAGAACTTCGCCCTTTCTGCGATGCCTCCGCTGATGATAGCGGGGATGCACGCGGCGAAAGTCAGGAAGAAGAAGAATTTCAAGAGTTCTACGCCATGTCCCTGGTTCAGCACCTCGGCGCTGACCATGAAGCTGATTCCCCTGGCTATCGGATAGCCGATGAGGAAATATACGACCGTGCTGACAGCCCAGTCGACGAGGATCTTGTTGAGGGCATTGACCTGGTTCTTCTTCCTGACGGTACCGATCTCCAGGAAAGCGAAACCGGCATGCATGCTGAACACCATGACCGCTCCGATGAACAGGAACAGCATGTCTCCGGCGCTTTCAAACGAAGCCGCCTTGTTGGTCACTGTGTCGTCGGCACCAAGGCAAAGCATTCCAGCCGACAGCAGGAATGCAGTCAGTAGCATCTTAAACATTCAACCCTCCGCGATTAATATTTTAATTTGTCGCAGATGGTTCAGCAGAGAGCGTGCCAGCAATGTTTTTGTTTTTATAACATTATTGCAATAAGCAAGATATAGTTATTTAAAAGGAACCATCCAAGGCGCTATTGTTACATATTTGAATATATTTTATCATATTTATTACATTACTGTAACTTTATGCAATGCGTTATTTCAAAACGGAAAGCCATGGCAGGCATATTGAATGCGTTACAGCAAAAGCAGGAAAAAGGGTCACAGGGAATGCTCCCCAACTTAAGCGGTTTTTGACTGTCAACAAATCCAGAATTGATGTTATGCCGCCGCCCTGAGGGGGCTGGAATTTATATTTTTTATTCATAATCCCCACGCTTGCGCATGGGGCTACAACATGTCGCCCTCTGCAAGGGCTGAATAGGAAAAGAAGTTCGCTTCATCCTATGCCAGCCGCCTCCGCAGGAGGTGTAATAATGTAGCCCAAAGGCGTAAGCCTTGGGAGAATACGGATTAAATAGAAGATAACAAGCCCCCGCAGGGCGGCGACACCTTAAGCTGGGGGGATTCGGGTCACAGGCAGGCCGAGAAGGTTTTTAAAAACTCCTTGAATGATACTTGCAGCGTGAAAAAACTAACGCCTCGGTGGCTGGGGCGGACCTATCTGGCGCCAGGGGCTGGCTTCTTCATCATTGGCCCGGTCGGCCCTGCGGTCACGTTTCTTCCCGTCCTTCGCGACGTCTTCCACCGGAGGGCCTGTCACCTCAATCTTTTCCAGCTCAATATAATAATGCGGAAGCATGGTTGCTTCAGGTTCGCTCATGAACTTCTTCACCTTGCCGTAGACCTTCACCTTCGAGCCTTTCTTCAGGGTTGGAATCAGCTCGTTGATCTCCTTTGTCTTCTCCGTCATGACCGGAACCGCGACAGGCTTGACAAGAAGAAAGAAGTCCTTCCCGGCCTTGAATCCGGATTTCTCGACATATGCCGGAAATGTCGTCTCATATCCAAAGTACTCCGATTCATACCAGATTTTCTTGTTCTTGTATTCCTCAGGAAGCGCCTTCAGCTTGGCCTTGTCAACCTCGGTATAACTCTCAGCCTTGAAGGTTTCCGCATTTGCCAGACCGGCAAAAAGGAGGATGGAAACAAGCGACAACAGAATTCCACTGACTGTTCTCATAGGGTCAACTCCCATTGTAAAAGAAATGTTTATACGCCAATCAACGCAGGCAGGCTGTTTTTATTGTGCCCGTTCACCACAATGCATTCACAATATCGACTTCAACTACGGGCTTGTGCCAGTCCCTCACCCACCGCTCCTGTCCAGTCACCTGGATCTTCTTGTCCTCCCACAGCTTCATGTTCATCTTCCTGCTGTAGACATAGCATATGGGGAAATACTGCCCTTCAGTCCTTGAAGCCACGGCATGCGTCACAAGTCCCGTGCCCATATCCTGCTGGACAGGCACCAAGACACCTTCATAGGATGCCGCCTTAGGCCCTATGCCCGTAAATGACATTTTTCCGGGTTCGGGATTCTTCTTTTCCGCGCCTTTTTCATTGCCTTCCTTGTCTTCAGGCGGAACTGCATCATCCTGTTTTTCACCCTTCAATGTTCCGGCCTGCACGGGATCCACTTCGACAAAATCAGCATTAACCCATGCAGTCAACCCCTCAAACACGGCGATCCTCATCCATCCTTCCTGGGTGGTATCCAGGACTTCGACCTTGGTACCCTGTTCTGCAAGCTTTGCGTATGGCGCGCAGGCGACGCTCGGGCCCGTACGGAGATAGGCCTTTTTAGAAACAACCCCGTCCTTCACGAAAGCCGATGAGATCCACACCGAGGATTTCTGCGGCGCCATTACCTCGTACCAGCCTTTCTCAAAACTGAGCACGGTCACCTTGTCATTCCGGCTGAGCTGTGCGACGACCGCGTGTTTCTCCCCGGATTTGACGCGGACATTCAGGACGTTCGCCTTTACTGTTCCCGCTATCTGGTCTGCGCAGAAAACAGTAAATGCCGAAAAAAGTGAAATGATGAGAATAATATTTTTCATGTGCTTAATATACCAATCATACCGATTCATGCAAAATATTTTCTTAAATCCTTCAAGGAACCTTTTTCAAGACCCGTCCTGCGGAATCCCCAAATCACCATTTTCCACCGTGATATTCCTTGTTCGCTTCAAAAAGCTCATTGAACATCTTTTCGATCTCAGGGAGAGTCAGGATTGCTCCGGTGAGCGGATCCGCCTGCATTGCCTGGCGCAGCAGCGTCCTGTCCCTTGTCAGCACACCCTGGACTGCCATTTCATCAAGGCATATATGTGGCAGCATGACTGCGGCAAGCTGTGGAGGAATCTCACCCGCCGCACATGGGAGCACGCCGTTGCGGCCGACCAGGCACGGCACTTCGACTATTGCATTCGCAGGAAGATTCGAGATCAGCCCCCTGTTCGGGAAATTGCCATAGACTTCAAGCAGCGATCCGGTCTCGATGGAGTGGATTATCTTCACACCGTATTCATGGCTCCGTTCATAGCTGATCGGCATAGTGCCCTTGATCTGCGCTGTGACCTCTTTCTTCTTCCTCCTGAAATTCTCGGAATCGATCCTGTAGCCGCCACCGACATCTGCGGCGTAGTGCTCCGCCCTCTTCCTGTCCTTCAGGAACCACTGGTAGTATTCCGGCTGATGGAGCGGCCCCTCCGCCGGGAAATATCCAAGGTATTTCACCAGTTCAAAACGCGGCTTCTCGATTGGCCTCTCCTTTACGATCCGTTCACCAGCGGCCCTGAGCGCCGGATACAGATCACGCCCCTTGTGCTCAAGCTTCAGGTAGAAGTTCCTGTGGTTTATGCCGGCGGCGAAATAATCGATCTCCTCCGGCTTGATGCCGAGCCATGGCCCGAGACACCACCCGATCGAACCCTGTATGCTGTGGCATAGCCCGACTGTCCTGCGATGTCCGCAGAGGTTGAGCACCTTCGTGTTCATTGTCATCGGATTGGAGTAGTTCAGGATCCAGGCGCCAGGACAGACCTCTTTTGCATTCTCAGCCAGCTTTTTAAGGACCGGCGCGGTGCGGAGTATACGCATGATCCCGCCAGGCCCGGTGGTGTCGCTCACCGTCTGGAAAATCCCGTATTTCTTCGGGATACCGACATCGGCCTTGTAGCAGTCATAGCCGCCGACCATTATCGATATGATCACGTAGTCTGCCCCGTCCAGCGCCCTCCTCTGGTCCGTTGTCGCCGCGACCCTGGCCGGTAGCTTACGGTCTGAGACGATCTTCTCGAGAAGGCGTCTTGAGAGCTCAAGCCTTTCCTTGTCGATATCCATGAGCGTTATCAGTGTGTCCTGAAGTTCCTCATAGCTGAAAAGATCCACCAGCAATTCCCTTATGAACTTTGCGCTTCCTCCGCCAATAAATGCTATCTTCCTCATTTCCTGACTCCTTATTGCCATTTCAAAAGTGTTTTCATTGAACTTCTTGATTCTCTCGCCTCCGTCATCGCCTTCTCGAAATCCGCGGCCTTGTAGACTCCGCTCATTATCTTCCCGAGCGGAATTTCACCTCCAGCTGCAATTTCGACCGCCTCCGGCCAGGCGCCTGCGCTGGCGTTGCTTCCTATGAGCTCGAACTCCTTGTGGAGGAATTCCTGGAGGATGATTTCCGAACGCACATCGACGTAGTTTCCAATCAGAAGTATTTTAGCCCCGTTCGCGCCTGTCCTGGAAACCAGAGGGATCGCGTCTGCGGATTTCGCGGCCTCTATGATCGAAGCAAAGGGTTTCAGCCTCTGTGAGGCGACATACTCCGAAAGGGATTTGCCTGCGTCATGGTAGTTGAGGATCCTTGAAGCCCCGGTTTCGATCGCAAGCTTCAGCCTCGCCTCCCTGCCCCCGATGACAGTCACATCCTCAACGCCATGGCGTTTCATCAGCATGAGCATCAGCAGGCCGATAGGTCCGTCCCCGATGATCAGCGCCGGTCCTGCGGTCGGATTAAGCCTCCTGATTCCCCTTACCGCAACAGCCAGCGGCTCCATAAGCGCCGCCATCTCCATGCTGAAGCCTTTCGGCAGCGGGATTATTTTTTCCGCTTCAGTTATGAAATACTCGCCGTATCCTCCCGGATGCTCAAACCCCACCTCCCCTCCATCCTTCAGTACATTTTCAGCCACGCATGGCGTGCCGAGCATGGACCTGTCGACTCCAGCGCCGCACTCATCGACGAATCCGGACCATTCATGACCAAGCACCTGCGGATATCTGCCTCTTGACCATCCATCTATCATCTCCAGATCGGAGGCGCAGACGCCGCAGACGGCGGAACGTATCAGGACTTCCCCCGCAGCTGGAACCGGCTTGGGAATATCGGTAAATTTCAACTCTCCCCTGGCGGTGTTCAGTATGGCCTTCATGGAAGCACCATCACCTTGTTTCTTTCTGGCTGCCCCATGGCATCCATCGCCCTGCCTATCTCTTTCAGCGGGAATCTGTGTGAGATTATCTTCCCGGGATCCACGACTCCTCGTTCCATCAGCATTATCGCCTTCTGCATCGACAGGGGGTTGCATCCGAAACTGGCGTCCATGCGCCCTTCCAGGAAATGCGTGAGACCGCCGTCGAGTTCGAATTTCTCATGGGTCGTTATGCCGAAAATGTTCCACCTGGTCCCACGCCTGCGCAGATCCCTGGTCAGTTCGACAGCCTGGATCGGCCCGGCCGCTTCGACCACGAGATCAGGTCCGTCAGGAATGATCTTCTTCACTTCTTCGATGGCATTCTTCGGGGAGATCGCATGTGTCGCGCCAAGCTGCATTGCATTCTTCCTGGCGTAGTCGCTGGAATCGATCGCGATCAGCCTTCCTGCTCCGGCGGCTTTTGCAACCATCATGCAGAGAAGCCCTATTCCTCCGACCCCTATTATGATCACATCGTCGCCGACCTTCATCTCACTGTAGCTGATCACGCCTTTCCAGGCGCCGGAGAGAGGTTCGGTCAGGGCTGCCGCTTCGAAGGAGATGTTCTTAGGCTTGTGGAACACCGAAGAGACGCGGGTCTTCATGTATTCGGCGAAGGCGCCAGGCCATACATCATCCACCCCGTCCCCGCCGGTGGTGAACGCATTCCGGCAATAATGGGTGTTGCCAACACGGCAATGCGGGCATACCCCGCAGAACCCTGACGGCTGTACGATCACTTCGTCCCCCGACTTGAAGGCCGTAACGGCTGAACCGACTTCAGTGACGACGCCGGAAGCCTCGTGCCCGGCGATGAACGGAAAGCCGACATTCCTCCTGATCCCCTTGATGGCCTTGTAGTCGGTGGCGCAGACGCCGCAGGCCTTGACCCTGAGCACCACCTCGTCCATTCCCGGTTTCGGCATCGGAACATCTTCGAGCACAAGATTGTTGAAATCCTTCAATACTGCTGCAAGCATGTTTTCCTCCTGACACTTTATTTTTTAGAATTAAATTGCCTTTTATCTGTTTCAATTCCGAGATCATCAGCCGTTGCTTCGAGATGCCTGGACATGATCGCGGCCGCCCCTTTCGGATCCTTCCTCATGATCGCGTCAAGTATCGCCCTATGCGTCTCAAACGTCTTCCTGGCCGCCGCTATGCTCTTGAACGATATCTTCCTGCTCTTGTAGAGCTGGGAGTTGAAGGGGCTCAGCACAAGAGGATATATCCTGTTCGGACATGCGTCGATTATGATCTGGTGGAACTCATAGTCGAGATCAATGTGCGAACTCTTCCTGTTGAAGTTTCGCTCCACCTCGTCGAGGTTCTTCTGCAGCCTGGCGAGAAGGTCTTCCTCATGGTGTCCTGCTACAAGCTCCACGATCTCCACTTCAATCAGGAGCCTCAGCTGGTGCAGTTCCTCCAGGCTGATGGCTCCGGACTTGCCGAGGAACTCTATGATCGGCTCATTGCATGTGAAAGTGGGTTTTGTGACCATCGTCCCATTGCCCCTTTCAATACGCAGGAACCCGAAGATCTCGAGCTGCTTGACCGCTTCACGGAACGCGACCCGCGAAACACTGAGCCGCCTGCACATCTCGTTCTCGGGGGGCATCAGCCTGTCGACCGGCAGCCTGCCATCCAGCATTGCATCGATCAGTTCATAGACGACTACCTGCTTGACTGACTTCTGCTGACGGTTCGCAGACCACAGATTTGCTTTTTCCTTATTAGACATAAGACGTATGATGTCTCCCTTTTTTTATAAATTATCCCGGCTTCTATTTATGTCAAACACTATTTTAAGATTTCTATATCTTCTTGATTTTTCACGCGGGCCTGATTATCTTCATAGCAGTATAATAAGAAAAAATCCCTATCAATCAGATGGCGAGCGTATGGATAATAACAGGGTAATAGCCGGTCTCCTGAGGCAAATTGGCGCCCTGCATGAAGAGAAAGGCGTTCCGTTCAAGCCTGCTGCATACCGTCACGCCGCCCAGGTAATCGAGGATCTCCCAAGGGATGTTTCGACCTGCGTTGGCAAGAAGGAGCTGATGAAGCTTCCCGGGATCGGAGATGCGATTGCAGACAAGATCCTGGAGTATCTGGAAACAGGAAAGATCGAAGCGCTCCAGAAACTCATTAAGAAACAGGGCGGCCTCCCGGCTGAACTGATGCAGGTTGAAGACCTTGGCCCAAAGCGCGTGCGCCAACTCCAGAAGGAGCTTGGAGTCACGACTGTCCCCGCGCTCATCAAGGCCGCACGGGAAGGGAAACTGCGCCTGCTCCCAGGCTTCAGCGAGCAGATGGAAATGAAGATACTTGAGAATGCCGGGCGCGTGACCGAGTGCAACACGCGATTCCCCCGCAGGGACATCATTAAGGATGTCGAAATGCTGCTAAAGACAATCCGTGCATTGCCTGATACCGCACGGTGCGAGGCCGCAGGCTCCTATCGCCGCAAAAAAGAGACTATAGGCGATGTTGATATCCTGGTCGTTGCGAATCCGGTGAAAAAAGTGTCCGCCGCAATCTGCAGGCTTCCATCTGTACGGGACGTTGTCGCACACGGCGTCACGAAGCTTTCCTTCGACTTGAAATCAGGTCTTCGCGTCGACGTCCGCCTGGTTGATGAAAACCAGTGGGGTGCCGCCCTGCTCTACTTCACAGGTCCGAAGGAGCACAATATCGCTCTTAGGAAACGTGCGATTGCCAAAGGATGGAAACTGAATGAATACGGCCTATACAACGGGGATGAGATCATCGCCCAGCGGGAGGAGAAGGATGTCTATGAAGCACTAGGCCTGAAATTCTACGAGCCCCATGCCCGTTCGGAAATGCTATGACCATCTGCGCCGTGACATGTCACTACCCAGTTTCGTTCGACCGGATGCGTTTCCCAGGACTGCAGGGTTGTTGAAATCCGTCAATTGCAAATGCACATCGAATTAGCTATATTGAAGAAAAATTTAAACCTAAATCTGATGAAAAAATATCAGGACGGATGCCTGGTAAAAAAAACAAGCAGGGACGACGCCTATGAAAAATACCGGGGTCACAATCAGGACGATGACTCGGCTTGAAGTGGATATCGCCATCGCCTGGGCTGCGGCAGAAGGATGGAACCCGGGCATTCATGACGCTGACAGCTTTTATGCCGCCGACCCAAACGGATTTTTCCTGGCTGAATTGAACGGTGAACCTGCTGGATGCATTTCAGCGGTCGCCTATGATGACACTTTCGGTTTCCTTGGATTTTACATCGTACGCAAGGATTTAAGGAACCAGGGAATAGGCATGAAACTCTGGCAGACGGCTATAAGCTACATGGGAAATCGAACTGTCGGAGGTGACGGCGTAGTGGCAATGCTGGAGAAATATGAGAATTGCGGTTTCCATATAACCCATCGAAATGCCAGATATGAAGGGATTGGAACCGAGTCGGAATCCTCGTCTGACTCAACTCTTGCCGACCTGCGCGAACTTCCATGCGCAGAACTTTTCCGCTATGACAGACGTTTTTTTCCGGCTCCCCGCAGCGAGTTCCTGAAAAGCTGGATCAACCAGGCAGGCAGTCATTCCATGGCGGCGATGGATGGAAGTCGTATTGCCGGCTATGGGGTGATCCGTCAGTGCAAAAGGGGATTCAAGATCGCTCCGGTATTCGCCGACACACCGGCAATAGCTGAAACTCTCTTCACAAAGCTGTCCTCGTTCGCAGTCGGCGAACCTGTGTTCCTCGATATTCCAGCCTGCAATCAAGCAGCCCTTGAACTGGTCGAACGTCACGGGATGACAAAGGTATTTGAAACCGCCAGGATATACAAGGGTACTCCGCCCTCATTGCCTCTCGACAATATCTACGGCATAACCAGCTTTGAGCTTGGCTGAGTCTTTCGACACTGTCAGAAAACACCGCAACACACCGGCGGGAATTGTTCAAATGGAGGCTGAACAGCAGCAGGCCTTTTTGAACCTTGTTCGTCTTTTCATCTCCTGCCGGCCAGGATCGCTGCTCCAAGGGCTCCGGTGATCTGTGGATTTGCAGGGATAACAATCTTCGAACCTGTCTCCTGCTCCAACGCCTCCGCGACTCCGTTGATCATCGCGACTCCGCCAGTGAAGACAATGTCCTTCGAGGTAAAGGATTTTCCCATCAGCGAGACGACGCGCTTGGCGACGGAAACGAAAACCCCCTTGAGCAGCTTCTCCACAGGCACTTCATTCTGGAGCAGCCCCACGATCTCGGATTCCGCGAATACCGCACACATCGAATTGATCTCGCAGCCTGACACCTTCCTGAACGACATCTTCGAGATGTCCTCGATCTTTATATCAAGGATGTCTGACACCATCTCTATGAAGCGGCCGGTTCCTGCGGCACAGCGGTCGTTCATCCCGAAATCCACGACCTTCCCGCCGGGAAGCATCTTGATCACCTTGGAATCCTGACCGCCAATATCGATCACCAGTTCGGCGTCAGGGTAATAATATGCGACGCCTGCGGCATGGCATGCGATCTCGGACACAGCCTCATCGGTACCGGTGAAATGGTTGCGTCCATATCCCGTAGAAACCGTCTTGAAGAGCTTGTTCTTCCTGAGCCCGTTCTTCACAAGGAGGTTCTGGTATGCCGACAACGCCCTCTCACGCGGCTTGGCACCAGTATTGATCACAATCGAGTCGATGATCTTCCTGCCGTCAAAGAGCACGATGTCTATCGACCTAGCGCCGATATCCACTCCGCATGTTGTCTTGTTCTTCTTGCTTTTCATCTGTTGATTCCAAAATTAATCCAGCCCACTCATCCAACAATCCACCCATCCATCAATCCATTTTCTTCTTCAGCTCCTCGCAATCTCCAGCAACGCGTTTATCCTGACCTTCAGCTGTTCCCGGTCCGAAGGCGAGTAATCAGTCTCGACCTTGAGGAAGGGAAGCTTCAGCTTGTTCTTCACGAATTCCCCGACGATGTGGGATTCGACATTATACGTATGGCATGCCTGCCAGATCAGGTCTATCACGGCATCCGGCTTGAAATCTTCTGCGAGTTTCGCAATCAGCTCGATCCTTCCCCGGTTCGGGGTCAGGCAGGAGCATGGCAGATGGAAATGCCGTCTTGCAATCGCCTCTATCGGATCGCCATCCTCATCAGTCATCTCATAAACTGATTTGATGCCGCTGCATGCCTCCTGAACTACGAGCACGCCGCCGCATTCCTCGATTATCTCGATCACCTTTCCTGAGCCTTCGCCAGTAGGACATCCGGTCAGGAGAACTCTCGGTTTGCCGGCCATCTTCCTGCTCTTCCCGCGCTTTTCAACGGCCTCTATGAATTTCTCAAGCATATCCAGATGCCTCTCGAATCCAGCGACCCTGAATCTTATCAGCGCAAGTTCCAGTCCGGTGACAACTGATGGATTCCTCATCCCAAGGTTGAAGGCCTTCTTGAGAAGGGACCTCTCCTTGTTCATCAACTTTATCGCCCTGCGGAGATCAGCGTCGGTGATCTTGACCTTGAACTCGGTTTCAAGAGTTTTCCGGAATTTCCTGAGTTCATCGGTCCAGTGCTTCAGCGCCGACGCCGAATCTGATTTCTGGGTAAGCTCCAGCACTTCGACATGCTTGCGCTGGCCCATGATCTCATACATCTTCTTCTTGCCGTCGCAAGTGGTCTCCGCCACGATCAGGTCGGCCATCGTCATGAATGGGCAGCTGTCGGTTATGAAATATCCAAACGAGCTTTTTATCAGCGGACAGAGATTCGAGGGAAGTATTTTTTCGGCGGCGGCGACAGTGCTGTTGGATGTACCGCAGAGACACACGGGTATCGCACCCGCCGCCAGGATGATCTCGCGCGGAGTGTATTCGCAGTAGATGCCGACGATCTTACGCCCCCTGCTCTTCTCCTTCTCCACGAACTCGAGCTCATAGTCGATCGCGTTCTCGAAATACTTGAATGGATTCTGGTTTTTCATTGTTTATCACAGCACCTATTTAAAAACATGCCTTGCGGCATTAACTACAAACAATGCAATCTCTCTGATTAACTGTTCGTAGTCAAGCCCGCAAGGGCTGTCTCTTCAACGCTTTCTTATCATCTCTATGAAACTCTGCATCCTGTTCACGACCTGTTCCGAATGCCTGCCTGGCGAATAAGGCACGTCAAACGACATCACAGGAATAAAAAGTTCCTTTTTTATCATATCACCGATTATCTTTTCTTCAAAAGGACAATGGCTCGCGCCGAATATTCCGGTGATAAGGACTCCGTCGGCGCGGAACCTGGCCGCCTCCTCCACAATCTTTTTCGCACGATGCTCCAATGAGCCAATCATCAGGTCGTCCATGTAGTTCTCGGCTATCGCCTTCAACGGAGGAATGTTGGCCCGCAGCTGATAATACGAATGGCTTATCATGTAGTCTGTCCCTGCAACGCACGCTCCGGAATCTTCAAGCAGGGTTATAAGCGATGCGTCGGTCGGCGGTGTGACCCAGTAGATCCTGACAGGCTTCCCCTTAAAAGGTGAAACTCCGTCGCGTATCCTTCTCTTTACTTCGTCCATCAGGCATTCGAGGACGTTCACGGACTCCTCCGGCTCGCTGCATGCGTGTATGCCGATGAATTCGGCGAGAAGTGTTTCAAGGCCTGGAAGAGGAACCTTCTCCGCACTGTAGACCATCTCCCGGAGATTTCTGACAAGCCTTCTTATCTTATTGAACTTGTCGAGGCTGCCCTTGAGCATGGGCTGGGTTACACGTCGCCCTGTCTCGGTCTCAAGCGCTTTCACTATCCCCTTGTATTCCTTCTCCAGGAATTGAACGGCCTTTTCAGGATAATCAGTTTTCCCATATGGTGTCTTCAGAAATTTTCCTGACACCTGAAATCTTGTCCTGTCCGGCCTTGACGGAATTTCCCACCAATGGACTTTCGCCCCCTGCCACTCGATGAGCTGCATCACTGCGGAAAAGTCATCGCAGCAGCTGCCGACCCCTGCAAAACACAGGTCCGGCATAGGGAAATAGTCAAGCGTCTTGAACGCGCCAAGGGCGGCCCTTACGAAACACAGCTCATTTGTCGCACCAAGCTTTTCAGCCTCGTCGAGAAGACGCGGGTTCTCAGCGAAACATGGAGCCCACCATAAGGCGTCTGCGTAGAATGAAAGTGATTTCGGGACAGCATAAGTTATCACCGGGGTCTGCCCGAGATCCTTCATCACGGCGAAAATCTTCCAGCCGTTCTCCTTCGCCAGGAAAAGCCTGTCCTTCTCGCTGAAAATGAACGCCCACAACCTGAGCGCCGCGGGAGACGGATCGAACTTCAGCCTGTCAAGCAGCCTGTCGCCCCTGCTCGCATACTCCGAAGGGCTGAACAGATACGGAACTCCGCCTTTCCGGATGCTTCTCAAGTATCTGCACTCGCGGCGGAAGGCCCCGGGGCTCTCCTTGATCCTTTCGTCCCATGCAGCGGATGTTATTCGTTGAATTCCCATTAAAAATCCTTATACTACCTTATCCTGATTGAAACCTGCTATCAAATTTGCTTGTCACAGGCTATATTATAATATATGGAAAAGATCAACATAGGCAAAATCGGATTCTGGACGGCAGTCGCCCCGTGGCTTGCATATCCAATCGTGATTCTATGTTCAATCATCAAGACTCCGGGTTTCGGTTGAGGCTCCATCTACGGGTTCCTGGCAGGAATCATTGTAACTGTAGCTCCGGCTTTGTCCATAATCATATGCACCGTGGCCCTATTCAAGGACGAGTCCAAAAGATATGCTAAAATCGGACTGATTATCGGCATCGTGACTTCCTGTCTGGTTTATGGATTCCTGATTTATGCCCTCCTTAAAGGATAGACCCTAAACACAGAACACACAGAATTTAATCACTGCCGTCCCGTGGATGATTGGATTGCTGGATGAATGGATTGTTGCAAATCAAGAAGATATACACAAAAAAACATTCATAAAATCCGAAATGCCTCTTTTGGAACTCCTTTCCCAACCCTTCCCTTTTATCCTTATCCTGAATTCAAACCCAATAATCCATTCATCCAAAAATCCATCCATCCGTCATCCTATGGGATGACACTGGTATTTAATTCTCTTAACTTAGCGTCTCCGTGCCTCTGTGCGGAAAATATTCTAAAGGATTTCCAGAAACGCCTCCATCCTGTTCCGGATACGTTCCTCCTCGGAATTCGAATAGGTGGTATCAAGTACAAGCAACGGCACATCGAGCGCCTGCTTCATCCTTTCCTTCTCGGAATACCAGATATCGCAGAATTTAATGCATTTGAGGATCACGCCGTCGCACTTATTCCTTGCAATTGCTTCCTTGATCTTCTCATAGGCCTGGTAATTCGGCCTCTGCCTAATGCAGATGTCGGACTTGAAAGAGATACCTGCAAGTTCAGATATCATCTCCTTTTCACTATTGCCCTTGAGCCTTGCTCCCCTGTAAAATCCAGTCGGACCATTTTCAGAAATAAACATCGGCATCACGCCAGCTCCATTTTCCTGAAGAATCCTGCATACCAGGTCGTCCTCGAGGCAAAACATTGAGCCGGCGACAAGTATCCGATGCTTGCTTTTCCCGGGTTTTAGTCCAGTATTGAGAGACTCCAGGAACAGCTTCATCTTTTCCGGCCTGGCAACATTGAACATGTTAAGGAGCCTGTGTGAAAACAGTGGCGGAACTTTCTCCTTTAAAACAATGTCCTCGATGATTCCAGCGCATTTCTTCCTCGCATTGAAAAACCTGCGCGCCTTTCCACAATCGAAGCGTAACTTCAGAAATGCCTTTATGTCTTTCGCAGTCCTCTCAACTTCCGAAATGAAATATTCCTGCGCGTTCCTGCTGCGCGTCGCAGGCATCTGCAGCTGGAAAACAGGGATCCCCGACTCCTTCTCAAGAACCTCCAGCGTGCGGCGCATCATGTCGCAGGTTATTACACCGACAATGGCATCGACCATCCCGAAAAGCCCGGATTTCGACCTGAAGTTTCCGACCAGGGATTTGCAGTAGGAACAGGCATCCGGCCTGACAAGCTTCTCTCCTTCACGTTCAGCCTCGAAAACGGCGCCTTCGGCTAGCCTGACAGGATAAAGTCCGAAACCGGCAAGTATCTCGGCGGGAAACTGGGTGCAGAAATAACCGGCGACAAGTCCGCCATTTTTACGGTGGGCTTTTATGGCTTCCCGTTCAGCATCAGAGAATCTATCAATCTTTCCGAATGACATCTTTTGAATCCTATGACAGGCAGGTTAAATGTTTTAAGGCTCAATTTCATAAAATGTATGTCGGGTTTTAACCCGACAACTGGCGGTTTAAAAACCGCCATACTTCTTAAATTGCCGGCGGAACACCAGTGCTCCTGCTATATACAAAGACACAAGTAAGGCGACAGAATAATTCTAGTGCCTTATATAAATTCATTTCACCGCTGTCATCCTGCATCGTCCAAGTTTATTTTTCCGCGCCATCTCCTCCATGAATACCATTTCTCCACCCATCTGGCTGAAAAGGTTCATGTCGTTGCCGATTATTTTCAGCGCATCAAAGGTGAGCTGTTCTTTCAGCATCTTTATATATAGGCTTATGTGGTCTGCGAAATCCGCAGTCAGATCGTCGGAAACTTCAATTTTGAAACCAGCGTCCTTCAGGACCTTCTCATAACCCTCATGGCTTTCCATGTATGGGAATTTCATGAACGCATTGATCCTCGACGCCTCGGAATCAGAAAGGCCGGCATCACCTTCTATCCAGTCGGTGAAGGCTATCTTCCCGCCTTTTCCCAGTACCCTGTGAGCCTCCCTGACCAGTTTCTCCTTGTCGACGACATAGCACCAGGCGTCCTCGCCCCAGACAAGATCAAAAGCCTTATCCGGCCATGGAATGCTTGTCACGTCGCCCAGCTTCATCAGGATCCGGCTGGACATCCCTTCAGCTTCAGTTCTTCTTATCGCCTCATCTATCATATGCCTAGTGCCGTCAAGACCGAATCCCTCGACATCGTAGTTCCTCACCAGAAACCTCAGGCCAGCACCTAGCGCTGAGCAGAGGTCCAAAACTTTCATCCCCTTTTTAACGCCCGCCTTGTCGGCAAGCTCCTTTGAACTCTTCCATCCGCCGACATGGATCTGCTCGCCCATTACCAGTTCCCAGAGTTCGCCTTCCGGTCCGCCATACACCTTCTGCACATCTACAAGCTTGAAATTATTTCTCTTCATTGCAAACGCCTTCAAAAAGAGTTTCTATAGGATTTTGCCTTTACGTTTGTAGTCAATGTCGTAAGACATGTTGCTTTGAGTAGGTACGTGCTTCAGCATGTACCATCTTTGTTTTCAAGAATGGGACAGGCTAAAGCCCGTCCCTACTTTTAAAACATCCCTTGCGGGATTAACTACGAACAAAATACAAGCCGTATAAATTGAAAATTAATTATTCTTGACGGTGTTGTAGAACATCGCGGTCGGCGCCCCGCCGAATGCTATCCCGATTGCGACGGCCTCGGATATCTCGGCATCTGTCGCTCCGGCCTCGCGCGCCCCATCGGTGTTGATCTTTATGCACGGCTCGCATTTCGTCGCCACTGACAACGCAAGCGCCATGAGCTTCTTGTGTTTCGCATCTATCGCCCCGGGAGCCATGACGGCAGACATGTATGAGCCGAATGTGTCCGAAGCGGACTGCGAAGGCAGACTGGAGCTTTTTCCAGAAAGCTGAGCTCCCTCGACCGCACAGCAGGCAGTCTCCTTTTTAACTTCAGTCTTCTTTTTCATATCCTTCTCCAATTTTATTTTAATCGGATTGAACTCTTCCTTATGTTTCGTAACAACCCTGATGAAACCTTTAGGCGACTTCCCTGTGACCCTGCCGATGATCGCCGCAGAGCTTATTCCTCTCCTGCGAAGTTCGCAGACATACTTTCCAGCATTCTTAACAGGCATAAAGACAAGAAGTCCGCCGGAGGTCTCAGGACAGAACACGATGCTCTGCTGGGGTTCGGAAATTCCTGACAAATCCAATATTGACGCCGGCACCGCCTCCCTGTTCCTTTCAACGGCGCCGGGGCATATTCCCTTCCTCGACAAATCCCTGATCCCGTCAAAAAGCGGTATTGCATCAAAATCTATTTCAGCTTCGACCTTGCTGTTCTTCACAATCTCGCTCATGTGGCCGAGAAGGCTGTATCCGGTGACATCCGTAGCCGCATGTACACCGTGTTTGAGCATCAGCTCCGAAGACGTCTTGTTCAGCGACTTCATCGAATCCGCGATCTGCTTCAATGTCTTCTTGTCGGCCTGGCCGATCTGACCGGCAAAGGCGGCAATACCAACACCGAGCGGCTTCGTAAGCACAATAGCATCGCCTTGTCTTGCGCCGGCATTCCTTATGTATTTATCACGTTCGCAGTATCCAAATACTGCGAACCCGCACTTAATGTTCTCGTCGTTTATGCTGTGTCCGCCCACGACCGAGATTCCAGCTTCCTGCATCTTATCTATTCCTCCCCGCAGAATCTCCCGCATGACGCTGTTCGGAAGGAGGCTTGACGGAAACCCGATTATTGAAAGTGCGCTCCAGGGTTTTGCACCCATGGCGTATATGTCGCTAACGGAATTCGCCGCAGAGATCTGTCCGAAGGTGTATGGATCGTCAACAGAAGGTGCGAAGACGTCGACGGTGAGGACCATGGCCTGCTTGGAATCTCCCGGGAAGACCACGACGCCGGCATCATCTCCAGAGTTTGAGCCTAGGAGCACGCGGCTGTCCTTGATATCCGGAAGCCCCTTGATCATCTCGAAGAGCTCCTTCTTGGCTATCTTGGACGCGCATCCGGCGCTTTTGACATATTCGGTGAGTTTTATCTTTCCTGCGGATTTCGCAGTTGGCAGCTTCTCGCCAGCGCATTCGCAGACATCGAAGTCCATGAAGTTCGGGCACGGACACGGCTTGCGGGGATCGCATACGCAATGTCCGAGCAGTATGGACCGGGACATTATCTTTCTTCTCTTTTCAGCCTGTTCCTTGTTCATAGTCCTCTAAAGTAAGGCGGCTTTTTAAACCGCCTATTTATAAGGTAGGGACGGCTCTCCGTAGCCGTCCGTTCGGAAGGGCGCTTTCGGAGAAAACGCCCTACCTTCTCCAATTTTACAATTGGCTCACTTCAATATAGTTTCTGGCGGAGGCGTATGGGAATCGAACCCACCCAGATCCTTTCGGATCAGCGATAGTTTTGAAGACTATGAGGGGACCCAGCCCCCTAACACCTCCGCTCAAAATATATATCCAATATTTTATAAATACTCTAGGGAACCTCGAAAAACAGCTATTTCTGAAATTGAACCTCCAATATCCAACAAGGAATATCCAATCATGAAGTTAAGATCATATTTATTCAACAGGCATTTGCTATTTCAAACGTTGGTTATACGATAAATTATAATATGACGGAGAGAAATACCATGTCTACCAAGGTATCAAACAAGGACACTACTGAGATTCCTATGAATGGAAGTATTGGCCACAACATGAAATAACTAGATATTCCCCTTTGGCATATATGAGTTTTTCGTGTGATTAGTGTGTTTCGTGGTATATATTCCTGTGTAATCTGTGTGTCCTGTGGTCAATTTTATTAAAATGGTTGGTGCTTATGAAAAACGAGAAGGAAGTTCTCCTGAAAAGCCTGCCCCAGCTCGGGGTGCTCCTCGAAAAGCCGGAGATTGCCACAGTAAAGTCCAAGTTCGGCGCCGGCATGACAAAGCTCTTCCTGCGCGAAGCGATCTCCGAAGCCCGCGACAAGATCCTAAAGGGCAAGCTCGACACTCCCCCATCTGACAGGCAGCTTATCGGAGAGGCGGTGAAAAAACTCACCAGGACAAGTTCGCCTGAAGGACGCCGGGCAATCAACGCCACAGGCATACTTTTGCACACCGGTCTTGGAAGAGCCCCTTTCTGCGACGAGGCAATCGCGCAGATGAAGGTATTCTCAGGATATTCGATACTCCAGACAGATCTCGGCTCCGGCAAACGCTCGCTCCGCGAGGAGAAGATCGAAAAGATGCTTGTCGAACTCACCGGCTGCGAAGCCGCCACGGTCGTAAACAACAATGCCGCCGCCACCATGCTCATCCTGAACACGCTTTCAGAGTATAAGGAAACTATCGTAAGCCGCGGACAGCTCATCGAGATCGGCGGCGAGTTCAGAATGCCGGACGTAATGCAGAAAAGCCGTGCGATACTCAGGGAGGTCGGAACCACGAACCGCACACACCTCAAAGACTACGAGGCTGCAATAAACCAAAACACCGGTGCCGTAATACATGTCCACACTTCGAACTACCGCGTGCGCGGCTTTACCGGCACTCCCAAAATCAGCGAACTTCGCAAACTGCTGAACAGGCATCCTGGTGTTCCGCTCATCGACGACCTTGGCAGTGGAGCCCTCGTCTCACTTTCACAGTTCGGACTTCCAGACGAACCTCTGGTCACTGATTCTCTGGCAGCCGGAGCCGATGTCGTCTGTTTCAGCGGTGACAAACTCATTTGCGGACCGCAGTCCGGAATAATCTGCGGCAAAAAGGAAATCGTCGACCGGATAAGGAAGAACCCGTATGCGAGGATGTTCAGGATCTGCAAGATGACTGTCGCCGCAATCGAATCCACACTGATCCATTTCGTCAACGGAACCTATAAGGAAAAGCTGCCTCTCTACAGGATGCTGTCAGAAGACATGAAGTCCCTGGACAAGCGGGCAGGCAAACTTGTCGCCCAGCTTTCCAGGAACAAGAAAATCAAAGCGTCAGCAGAAGATGATTCCGCATACATAGGCAGTGGAGCCATTCCCGACGAGGGGATTCCGAGCAGGGTCGTGAAGGTCGGCGGAAATTTCTCGCCCGACGAGATCTCCGAAAAACTCCGCGGGAACATGCCGTCGATATTCTGCAGGATCAATGATGATTCGCTGGTCTTCGACATGAGATCGCTGATGCCGGATGACTTTGAAGCGCTTATGAAGGAATTGCCCGATATTTTCAGTTTGGGGAAGTAGCGCAAGCCTCAGGCTTGCATTCAAACAAGCCGGAGGCTTCTTCTACTTCTAAACATATTTATCACGAAGGGAAAAATATCTTTGAGTCCTGTAATAAAAACACCTGAACTTCCGCCTGTGGTCGCAGGGACCGCCGGACATGTCGACCACGGAAAGACCAGCCTCGTAAAGCTGCTCACAGGATGCGACACCGACCGTCTTAAGGAGGAGAAAGAGCGCGGAATGAGCATAAATCTCGGGTTCGCGCCTTGTCTTCTTCCCGGCAACAGGGTGGTCGGCATCATAGACGTGCCAGGACACATAGATTTCATACGCAACATGGTGGCCGGTGCCGCATCGATCGACATCCTCATCCTTGTCATCGCCGCTGACGACGGGATAATGCCGCAGACATCCGAGCACATGCAGATCATCAAGCTGCTGCGTTCACCTCGGCTCATGGTCGCCCTCACAAAGACGGATCTCGTCGACGCCCCTGCCCTGGAAGCCGTAAAGAGCGAGATTGCTGATTTCCTGAAGGAGCATGGCTACGGCGACTCACCAATAATCCCAGTGTCAAACATCACTTTCGACGGTATAGATCAGATCAGATCCGCGCTGGACGGCATGGTTTCATCTGTCATGCGGGAGACCGACACCCGCGCTTTCAGGATGAACATTGAAAGGGTTTTCTCGGTCAAGGGATTCGGCACAGTTGTTTCTGGAATCCCGTTGTCGGGCAAGATAAGTATCGGAGACGAAGTCGAACTCCTGCCATCCGGCAAGAGGACATCCGTAAAATCGATCCAGAACTACAAGCACAATACCGACAACACATACGCGAGCGTCTGTTCCGCGATAAACCTGAAGGACATTCCTGCCGAGGAGATTTCCCGTGGAATGACGATTGCGACTCCTGGATATTTCCGGCCTGCGAAGTTCGCAGCCGTGGAGCTAATGAACATCAGCAAGGACTTTCCGATAAAGAACAATACCGAGTTCAAGTTCCATGCAGGCACTTCGGAAGTCAGCGCAAAAGTTTCGCTCTTCGGAAAATCCTCCATCGAGCCGGGAGCCACAGCGGCGGTTAGGCTGAAGTTCAACGAGGAAGTTTCCATTGCCTCAGGTGACAGGTTTGTCCTGCGCCGCCTCTCGCCTTCAACGACAATCGGCGGCGGCGTTGTCATCTCCAGTTCCGGAACTTCAATCAAGATAAATTCTGAAGACAGAATTTATACATCCATGGAGTTCGCAAGGAACAACAATTTTTTTGAGGCTGAAGTGCTATGCGGAGTTAACTATCTGCTCGAGCACGCGGAAGCTGTCAGACTGTCGGGACTCATGCCTCAGGCGGCTGAAATGCTCCTCAAGGAAAAAGTTTCCAGCGGGTTCCTTGCAGTCCTGAATGGAGGACATTATCTTGTTCTTGCGAGACGCGGCGAACTCTCTGACAGGATAAGGAAAGGTCTGGAAATTTTTCATAAGAACCAGAAGCAACTGTCAGGGATGGACACAGAGACATTCTGCAGCACCTTTGACATCAAGGCTGCGAACTTCGCAAGAATCATAGAAATTTTTATTTCCGAGACAGACTCGGAAATAAAAATTATCAACGGCAAGGTTGCATTAAAATCCTTTGCGCCTGCCGCAAGTTCGAGGATAATGCAATTGAAGGACAAACTGCTAGCACTGATCGAGAAGTCCGGCATAAACTGTGTTGCTCACGGGACGATACTGGAAACAGGAGCGATTACCGAGCAGGAACTGAAATCCGTGATAAAGATGCTGGTCGACGAGAAACTTATCGTCGTCATCGGGAATCATATTATCAGCATGAGGACATTTGAGGACTGCCGGAAAAAGATTGCCGATATAATTGCGAGGAAGGGCCTGCTCGAGGTCGGAGACTTCAGGGAGGCCACAGGCGCCAGCAGGAACATGTCGGTCGCCCTGCTTGAAAAATTCGACGGCCTCGGCTTCACGAAACGCCTTCCAAAGGGAAGAGTGCTGCTGAAGGGGAAATAGGTGCCAGGTGCCAGGTGCCGGCAATTCAGAATTGGATCTTGTCTTCGTTTGTAGTTAATGTCGCAAGACATGTGCTTTTAGCCTGTATTTAGAAATTGCAGGCAGGAAGGTCTGCATTACTCAAGAGCACCCCAAACTCATACAGATTCAAGGTCTTGCCAGATTCCATATGAGATGTACATTATTTCCATGAAGAAATATTTCAAGATAATCCTTCTGGCCGCATGCCTGATCGTCCTGCTTTCTGCGATATTCGCAGAAAGACACAGGGTGTTCTCGCTGGTTCCGGGAAAGACCGAAGCAGTGCAGATGAACGGGCTAGAATATACTGAAACTGCGGCCGTGGACGGGCTGATGAGGAAGGACGGCAACATATATGACATCTACAGCCTCACCCCGGAAGTCCTCCAGCAGAAGGACTGTCCTACCTGAAAGTGAAAATTCCGGGTGCGCGTGCCGCATCCACCAAGCTTCAAAGACAGAACCGGAGTGTCGGAGAAACGGCGAATCGGAGAATAGTCAAATCGGAGTGTCGGAGATGTGGAGTTGTCTGTCACAGACAAGAATCTTCGCTGAGACAGCGAACCCTACATCGGATACGCAATCAAGATCTTAACCACGAAACATACAGATTGCACAGAAACAAGATGAATTTCTTTACCAGAATCAGATTCTATACCGCCGCAATCGCGACCTGGCTCATGAACCTGAACATGTTCGGGATTTCATTCAAGAAGTTCTGCACGCCCGGATTCAACTGCCATGGATGTCCATGGGCGAGCATGGCGTGTCCGGTCGGCGTCTTCACGTTCAGCTCCGCGATCCACCAGCTTCCCGCACTCGCGATTTCCTCGATACTTGCTGTCGGACTTGTCTTCGGTAGGATGGCCTGCGGCTTCATCTGCCCGTTCGGACTGCTCCAGGATCTTCTGTACAGGATTCCATCGCCCAAGCTGAATCTGCCAAAAATCCTCCGTTACGGAAAGTACATGTTCCTGTTATTCTTCGTCATGCTGCTGCCTTTCATTTTCGGCTTCGACAGATCGGGCTACCTCTTCCTTCCCAAACCGGAAATCAAAAAGAATGATGCCGGAAACGTGGACGTGACCGTGACCGTTGAAAATATCGGAACTGAAACGGTGAAAGGTTTTTCCTTGGACTTTGTCTACATCGGGAAGGAAAAGAAAGATAAAATTTTATCCGAAAGGAAAAATTTTATAACCATGATTGTAAATCCAGGAGATAAAATAACTTTGGATCCCGTTGAATTGCCCAACAAGCTCGCCGAAGCCGACCTGCTGGTGAACTCGCCTGAAAGCAGGGCCTCCCAGGAACCCAGGCTGAAACTATATTTCTGCACACATTGTCCCAACGGGACTTTGATCGGCGCCCTTCCTGCAAAGCTGTTCGACACTTCCACTTCCGGCATCTACGCCGAGAAAAGCTTCTTCAACCTGCGCTTTGCGATACTCGCGGCCTTCCTGATTGGCGCCATCCTCATCTCGCGGATATTCTGCAGGGTGATGTGCCCGCTGGGGGCGATATATGCGCTGACATCCAAGTATTCGCTGCATGTCATGTCGTTCAACGGGGAAAGCTGCATAAGCTGCGGGAAGTGCGACAAGGTCTGCCCGGTGGGGCTTGATGTAAGAAAGGAAGTCGGCACTCCTGAATGCATCAGCTGCGGTGACTGCATGAAAGCCTGCCCGAAGAGCTGCTTCACCAGGAAGTTTTCGCTGAAGGGATAGGCTTATTGCAAACTTTATTTTCAATCAAAACAAATCCATGAACATGCCTTGCGGGCTTGACTCCCAAACTGGAAATCAAAAATCCACCTGAACTCAACACACGTCATTTACAACTCTGTGCCTATGTGCCTTAGCGCTTAATCGAATTCCACGTACTTGCTGGTCTTGGCGAGAGTCTTGCCTTTGATCTTGAGAGCCACGAAATCCCTGATCCTGGAATCCTTCCTCATCTTCAGGATATTGTTGACGCGTTCGAGTCCGAGTCCGGGAACGCGCAGGAGCGATTCGCGGTCTGCGGTGTTTATCTTCACAGGGAAATTCTCCGGATGCGATTCCGCCCAGAGTTCCTTTGGATCCTTGTCAAGACTGAGGTTACCCGAGGAGTCGTAGACGATGTCAGTCTTTTCGAATCCATATTTGCGAAGAAGGAAATCCACCTGGTAGAGACGGTGTTCGCGCATGAAAACCTCGTCGCTGTCGAAGAGATGCTTCTGTTCGCCCGGAATATCGGACTTGCCGAGTCCCTGCTGGTACGCGGAGAAATAAACCCTGTTGAAATCCAGCCTCTTGTAGAGGCCGTTCATGTAGTCCACGATCTCCGTGTCCTTCTCGTCTGATGCGCCGACAATGAACTGGGTGGTGCATTTCACGCGTGAAAACCGCTGCCCCTTGGACGTCAGCTTGCTCATGAGCTTTATCGGACGGATGATGTCGTTGAGATAATTTTTCCTGTCTGACAACAGCTTGAAATGCTTTTCGCCGGGCGTTTCGATATTCAGGGAGACGGCACTTGCAAGTGACACTGCATCTTCCACGGCGGCATCGGAAGCGCCCGGAATTATCTTGAGATGGATGTATCCTCTGAATCCGTATTTGCGTCTGATCAACCTGACAGTATCGTTAAGCCGCTGCATTGTGAAATCGGGATTATCGATGACACCTGAGCTCAGGAAGAGGCCGAATACCTCTTTGCGCCTCAAGTATTCCATGAAGACTTTTGCGACTTCGTCGGGCTGGAGGGTGCATCTGCGGACATTCGTATCGCTTCTGAGCGGACAGTATTTGCAGTCGTTGGAACAGACATTGGAGAGGAGCGTCTTGAGCAGGACGGAATGACCACCGTCGGGCAGGACGACCGGGTACAGCCATTTGCCTTCGCTGCCGCGGTGGCGGCGGTCCTTGTCATTGGTTCCGCAGGCGCACGCGAGGTCGTACTGCGAATCCTCCGACAGGACTTTTAATTTTTCGATTGGATCCATGGGACTTAAGTAGGTACGTGCTTTAGCATGTACCATATTTGTTATCAAGACTGGGACAGGCTAAAGCCCGTCCCTACTTTTAGAATCTGCCGAACGATATCATTTAGGTCGATAAAAACAAACCTGTGTTTTAAATTACGTTCCCATTAGAATTAAACCGATAAAAGTTGTAAAGTATTTTTCGAAGTTAGTATAAAGAAACCCATACAATATCTATAAGGCAACAATGAACATATCATCAAGGCAGAAGGCGGTTAAAAGAGCCTCCAGCATTGTCGTGAAGGCCGGCACCCGGCTTCTCACGGACAGTTCTAGGATCGCGATACTCATATCCCAGATAGCAAAGCTGCGCGAGAAGAAATACAATGTCCTGCTTGTCTCATCAGGAGCGGTCGGCCTAGGGATGAAGACCCTGGGTAAGACTGTCAGGCCCAAGAAGCTTTCAGAGGTGCAGGCGCTGGCCGCTGTCGGACAGAGCAAGCTCATGTCGCTGTACGAAGCCGAGTGCAGGAAGTTCGGATTCCATGCCGCCCAGCTTCTGCTGACAGCTGCGGACATCCAGGACCGCGAACGCCACCTGAACGTGCTCAACTGCATCTACTCGCTCTGGAGCGAGAACATCCTTCCTATCATAAACGAGAACGACTCGGTGTCGGTCGACGAGTTGAAGTTCGGTGACAACGACATGCTGGCCGCGCTGATCGCCACGATGACGAGATCGGAGCTTACGGTGCTGCTGACCATGGTCGACGGGCTTTTCTCGCTCAAGGAAGGAAAGCTGGACAAGCGGATATCAGTCGTTGCAAATCTTTCCGACGAAATCAAGAATATGGCTACAGGAACCGACGACAGCGCGATGTCGGTCGGCGGGATGTCATCAAAGCTCCGCGCCGCGGAGACAGTCACCCGTGCCGGCGAGCACCTATGGATAGCTGATGGAACTGATCCCGAAGTACTAGTTAAAATAATAAATGCGCAAGACGTTGGCACCCTGTTCATGCCTGTCTCGGAAAAGCAGATGGATTCCAAGAAGCGCTGGCTGACATTCTTTTCGAAGGCGTCCGGGAAAATAATTGTCGACGACGGTGCGGCGAAGGCGCTTTCACAGAAGGGCCGCAGCCTTCTTCCTTCTGGGATAACCGGGACCGAAGGCGGTTTCAAGCGCGGCGACACGATCTCAATCTGCGACAAGTCTGGAACAATCATCGCAAAAGGGCTGTCCAACTACAGCGAAAAGGAAATCGGAAAACTGATGGGCAGGAAGAGCACCGAGATAAGTTCCCTGCTCGGATATGACGGGGACGAAGAGGTCGTACACAGGAACAATCTGGTGCTGTGCTGATATTTTTTTTCTGAAGCAGAAAAAAATATGATGAAAGCGATAAATAATAATACGGGATAAATACCATGAACAAGAAATTCACCGAGGATGAAATACGAAACGCCCTTCTTGAGATGGGCGAGAAGGCGCGCATCGCCGCCCACAGGCTTTCGATAATGACAACTGACCAGAAGAACAACTGTCTCAGGGCGATGGCGGACACTATTGAGATCGAAAGCAAAAACCTCAAGAAGGAGAATGCGAAGGATCTCGATGCCGGCAGGAAGGCAGGACTTTCAAAGGCAATGCTGGACAGGCTTTCGCTTACGGACAAGACCATCAGCTCCATGGCGAAGGGATTGAGGGACGTCGCGGCGCTTGAGGATCCTGTCGGCAAGCAGCTTGGTGAATGGATACGTCCGAACGAATTGGATATCCGCAAGGTCTCAGTGCCGATCGGTGTCATCGCAATAGTCTATGAATCACGTCCGAACGTGACCGTAGATGCCGCAGGCCTCTGCTTCAAGGCCGGAAATGCCGTCATCCTGCGCGGTGGCAAGGAGGCGATCCATTCGAACATTGCACTGTGCCACTGCATGAACAGGGCCGGACTTTCCGCAGGGCTTCCTGAAGGCGCGGTACAGCTGATACCATGGACCGACAGGACGGCAGTAACCCTGATGCTGAAGATGAACAACTACATTGATCTTGTGATCCCCCGAGGCGGTGAAGGGCTTATCAGGACTGTCGTCGAGAATTCGACGATCCCTGTCATAAAGCACTACAAGGGGATCTGCCACGTATACGTTGATTCAGAAGCCGACATCGACATGGCCATTAAGATCGTTGAAAACGCAAAGTGCCAGAGGCCCGGAGTCTGCAATGCGGCTGAAACACTTCTCATCCACAAGTCCATAGCTGCGAAGTTCGCACCGAAAATGGCGGCTGTGCTGAAAAAGCACGGAGTCGAGATGCGGGGCGACAACGAATTCCGCAAGCTCGTATCCGGTGCAAAGGCGGTTTCCGAGGAGGACTGGACGACCGAATACCTGGATCTCATACTGTCGATAAGGATAGTCCCCGATCTTGGCGCCGCAATCGAGCACATCAACTTCTACGGTTCGAAGCACAGCGACGCGATCGTGACCAGGAACCAGGTTTCCGCAAAACGTTTCCTGAGCGAAGTTGATTCCGCGGCCGTATATGTGAATGCGTCGACGCGGTTCACGGACGGCGGGGAATTCGGCATGGGCGCCGAGATAGGGATAAGCACCGACAAGCTTCATGCACGGGGTCCCATGGGGCTCGTCGAACTCACCTCGTACAAATATATAATATACGGAAACGGCCAGTGCCGTAAATAGTGGAATTCCAGCCAATAAAAAGTGGATTCCTCGTAATCTTTCATAATGAAAAATAATTCAACAAAGGAATTCAGACAGTGAAATACTTAATTCACCTAGCATGCTTCTCTTTTCTTTTCATCCTTCAAGTCTCCTCGCAGGATCTGGACTATTCCAAGGGGATTCTCGACAGGTCAGTTGTAATTGAGACCACCGGGCTCGTCACCGCCGAAATCTATCCCGACGCCGACGAGGTACTGCTCGACGACACCATGCTCATCAGATACAAGGCGGACGGCACATTTCTCATATGGGACGATGAGTTCATAAAAGTCCTGACGGAAAAGGGGAAGAGGGACAACCTGACGATGTCGCTCCACTTCAACCAGGCATATGAAAAACTCGAAGTCCGGCTTCTGGAGATCATAAAGAAGAATGGCGCGGTAGTTCCGGTGGATGTCGCCAGGCAGAGCCGCGTCATGGTCAACAACAGCCAGATGGGCTCAAACATATACGACCCGAACAACAAGATCCTGACGGTCAACATTCCCGGACTGGAGATCGGCGACATAATCCGATGCGTGACGTACAATGACAACTTCAAGACCAGGGTTCCGAATACATGGAGCGCGGAGTTCCCGATCGAGGGGGAATGTCCGATAAAGCATCTGACGGTGGAAATATCAGCACCGAAGGAACTGCCGTTGAAGAACATCGTCCTCAGGGACGAGATCAAGGGGACCGTCAAGTTCCATCAGTCGGAGAAGGACGGCATGCTGAACTACAAATGGGAGATCAAGGATTTGCCTAGGATGTTCCCGGAGCCGGACATGCCCGATCTCCGTTCTGTTGTACAGCGCCTCATCCTGAGCACCATCACCGACTGGAGGAGCCTGTCGAAATGGTACTGGGAACTCTGCGTGCCGCATCTTGAGGCGACCACGCCTGAAATGAAGCGGAAAGTCGAAGAGCTTGTCAAGGACGCGAAGGACCGAAAGGAGAAGATACAGGCCATATTCACGTTCGTGTCGCAGAACATCAGGTATATGGGGATAACGACCGAGACCGAGGCGCCAGGATACGAACCGCACGACGTGAAGACGACTTTCGAGAACAAATACGGAGTCTGCAGGGACAAGGCCGCCCTGCTCGCGGCGATGCTGAAGATAGCGGGCTTCAAAGCATATCCGGTCATAATCATGGTCGGAGCGAAAAAGGACAACGAGATACCGACTCCCAACTTCAACCACGCCATCACAGCCGTTGAAGACGACGACGGCTCCTACATCCTGATGGATTCCACCGATGAAAGCACCAAGGAGCTTTTCCCGGCATATCTCTGCAACCGGAGCTTCCTGGTGGCAAAACCGGAAGGCGATATACTGCGGACTTCGCAGATCATACCCGCAGAGGAGAACCTGATGCGCATAAAGACAGAAGGCGGCATCGACGATTCAGGGACAGTCATGGCCGAAACCGTCTTCGAGTTCGACGGGATCAACGACAACGCCTACCGCGGCTCATTCGCAAGGAAGAAACCTGACGAGGTCAAGAGGTTCTTTGAATCCCTTGTCAAAGCCGCAGTGCCTGGCGCCAGGGTTCTGGAACTAAAGATCACCCCGGAGAGCATGCAGGACACATCGGTTCCTCTGAAAGCCACGGTGAAGTACATAGCTGAAAACTGCCTGGTGGAAGGAGACGGGAAGATCATCCCTCCCCTGCCCTGGTTCGGGCGGAGCATCGGAGTCGTCAACATGATAATAGGGAAGGCCGGCCTTGAGAAGCGCAAATATCCCATGGAAACTGAAATCGCATGCGGTACCGATGAGAGCTTCTCGCTCAAGTTCAGCGGCAACTCCTGGAAACAAATATCGATTCCGGAATTTACGAAGATCGACACGCAGTCCATAACCTGGAAACAGGGACTTGAATTTACGGACAACAGGCTTTCCGGACGAAACAGTTTCCTCATGAAGACCGTCGAGCTGAGTCCGGCCCAGTATCTCGAGATGAAGGACAACCTGAAGAGCATCGAATACGACTGCAGGAAGAAGGCGCTGTTCAGTTCGGGCACATCGGTCGGTGGCGCCGAAGAAACCTACGGTCCTGACGTGAACATAGCGATGCTGGGCGAGAACGCACAGTACGAGATCATCGACGAGCACAGCTGGAAGCTTACACGTACTGTAAAACAGAAGATCCTGACATATGCCGGCAAGAAGTCCAATTCTGAACTGAAGTTCAACTATAATCCGGCATGGGACAGGCTGAACCTGGAATATGCGGTCGTCACGGCAAAGGATGGCACTTCCAGGAAAATCAGCGAGAAGGAGATGAACATCATGGACCAGCCGTGGTGCGGTTCCGCGCCGCGCTATCCTCCCGGGAAGACGCTCGTGGCCAACCTGCCCGGCGTGGACATCGGAAGCACGATCGAGTTCAAGATCGTCTCCGAGCACAAGGACAGGCCTTTCTTTTCAGCGATGGAATTCTTCCGCACCTTCGAGCCGCTGCTTGAATCGACAGTGTCGATCAAGAATTCCGGAGGGACAAAGCTCTTCTTTTCCGGAGACGTCGCAAAGTTCACCCAGGCATCCAAGGACGCAGACGTGAAGACATTCAAGGCCGTCAACCAGCCGCCGATAAGGCGCGAGGACAATCTACCGCCTGCATGGTGCTTCGCCCCCTACATTGGCGTTACAACGCAGATGGGATGGAAGGACTATGCCGTGAGCATCAACAAGATACTTGTCAAGGCTTCTGAAGAACAGCCGTTGACAAGGGAGTCCGCCGGGAAGATTGCCGCCGGAATCAAGGATGACATCCCGAGAATAAGGGCCGTAAGGGACTACATCGCCAAGAACATCAAGCATGCGGGTCCTGCGTTCACGGATATTCCTCTTTCAAACATGAGTCCGGCCGACAAGACCTTCTCCGACGGATACGGCAACAGCGCTGATGTCGCCGTTGTAATCTACTCCATGCTTGGGACGCTTGGCTACTCTCCTGAATTCGTGCTGGCATCCGACCTTCCATGCCTCGGCCAGGTCATCAACGAGATCTCGCTCTTCCCTAAGCCTGGTTTTTTCAATTCGGTGCTGGTACGGGTGAAGCTCGGAAGGGAATATGTCTATCTCAACGACACGAACCAGTATGCCGAGCTTGGCACGACAAGGCATGAAAACAAGTTCGGGATCCTTGCCGCAACTGGCGGGGAGATGAAGATCATTCCATCGAAGAAGACAATGACGGAGGTATTCTACCGGATAATCCTTTCCGGCAACGGCGGCGCAAGCATCAAGAAAACGCTGAAGTTCTACGGCAACGACTTCACGGCGAGGAAAATGATGTTCGCCGAACTCACGCCTGAGCTCAGGAGCCGTTATTTCCAGGAACTTGTATCCTCCATTTCGCACTCGGCAAAACCTGAAGGGGATCTCATTACAACCTTCACAAGATATCCCGGCGTAGAGGAGTTCAGCGTCACCGCCGGCAAATATGCGGTGCGGGACGGCAAAGTCCTCTACTTGAATCTTCCGGAGATGCTAGGCGGGATCATGCAGACTGCTTCAAAGAGGAGGGAAAACCCGCTATACGTCCAGAACGGCCTCAATATCAGCAAGGAGTTCACAATAATAATGCCTGAGAACTACGCGGAGGCAAGCATCCTTCCCTCCAGTGACATAATGGATTTCCCAGGCCTGAGCGGAAGTGTGATAGACATCAGCTCATCCGAGCAAGACATCGACGGCAGGAAGGCCGTCCTGGTGCAGCAGAAGATAGAACTGAAGCCGTTCGTCTATTCCAGGAGCCAATATGACTATCTCTTAAAGATAAACGAGAAGATATCCCATCCGAGGATGCGGAGCATACTTGTCGAATTAAAATAAAATCCGGGTCAATCATTCAAAATGTCGCCAGCGGGTAGTTTAAATATCCAGCAAAGACCGTCATCCCTCGGAGGGAAGATAGGCGCAACCCTTTTCCTCTCCATCTTCCTCGCGATGGGGACGGCCTTCATCATCATCATGGCGTACACCTCCTTCAAGGAGATCTCGTCGAGATTCTGGACTGCAGCCGACTGCAAGGTGATCTCGAGCGCCATCGTCGAGGAAGGCGGCGGCGGACATTCAAGATACACCTTCAAAATCAGCTATGCCTATGAATTCAAGGGCAAGGCATACGTTTCCGACAAGGTATCCAGCAGCTACAGCGGGGACGGCAAATACAACAAGGCCCAGAAGCTGCTCGGCAAGTTCCCCGCAGGCTCCAAGGCAAGATGCCAGGTCAATCCGTACAATCCGTCGGAAGCCGTGATAAGCCACGACAATTCCATATTCCTCATGCTGCCATTCATGCTGATACCGCTCATCTTCGTCCTGATCGGGGCGGGAGGCATCTATTGCACATGGACAGATACAAACATAAATGAATATTTGAAGAGGAAAGCGGACAGGACCAGGAAGGCGCCGGCCGAGTACGCAGTGATGCTCTTCTTCACGGCCTTCCTGCTCATAGGGCTGGGAGTTTTCTACGCAATCGGAATAGTCCCCGCCAGGAAGATGCTTGAAGCCGAAAAATGGAATAAGATCCCATGCAGGATCATATCGGGCGATGTAGCGAGCCACAGCGACAGCGACGGCACGACCTACAGCATCAACATACTTTACGCCTACGAGATAAATGGCACGCCATACAAGTCCAACCGCTACAGCTTCATGGGAGGAAGCTCGAGCGGATACGACGGGAAAAAGAAGATCGTCGACAGCTATCCCGCCGGAAGTTCCGCGACATGCTATGTGAACCCGGAGGATCCGTCAGACACCGTGCTAAAAAGGGGGTTCTCAGCGGAAATGCTCTTCGGCCTGCTTCCACTAATCTTCGCCGTGGTCGGAGCGGGAGGACTCTACTATACAATTAAAAGGAGGATTGCCTCTTCGGGCGAACTCGGAGAATATGATGACGGCAGGTCATTCACGGACTACGCCTCCGGGGACATTGTACTCAAACCGGTTACCGGTCCGTTCGCGGCATTCGCCGGATCAGTCCTGCTATGCGGATTCTGGAACGGCATAATTTCCATATTCGTCTGGCAGGCCGCCCTTGGCTGGATGAAAGGAAGGCCGGAATGGTTCCTCTCTATTTTCCTGATACCCTTCGTGCTATTGGGAATGTTTTTTCTATTCCTGGTGGCGACCAGCTTCATCTCGCTTTTCAATCCGCGTCCGAAGATAATTGCCAGCACCAGGACACCGCATGCGGGCGGCAAACTGAGGATTCAATGGCAGATCAATGAAAAATCCGCCGAACTCTTCAAGCACCTGTCCATCGACCTCGAATGCCGCAGAGGGGACCGGCACGATTCGAGAAACAGGAAGAACATAATTCAAAAGTTCACCGTAGCCGATACCAGCGACTATCTGAGGATGGCACTGGGAAGCAGTGATATTGAAATTCCTGGAAATGCAATTGCGAGCAATGACTGCGGAGACGGTGCAAGCTGGCTAATCACGTTGAAGGGCAGGCTCAGGAACCGTCCGAAAATCGAGCTTGAATATCCCATAAGGGTCATTCCAAGGCGCAGATAAAAAAAAAAGAACCCGCCCTCTTGCGAGAACAGGTTCCTTGAAATCATAACTTAATGAAAAGTTATTTGTCTTTCTTGTCTGCCTTCTTGTCAGCAGCAGGAGCAACAATGACGAACTCATCGACTTCGATGATTCCGTTTGCATTCTTGTCAGCCTTCTTGGCGGCAGCTTCATCAATCTTGTAGATTGCCATGTATTCGATGACGGTGACTTTTCCGTCCTTGTCAGCATCAGCGGCCTTGATAGCTGCAGCCTTGGCAGCTTCAGCCTTGGCATCAGGTTTTACAGCATCAGCAGCGTAGACACCAGCAGTGAATCCCATAGCGGCGAGAACAACCATTAACTTCTTCATTGAAACCCTCCAATTAATTTTTAAAAACGATTAGACTCTTACCTCTTACATGTGCCGGCATATAAGTTTGGGCAATTACTGTATCATAAACAAATATTATGTCAAGCTGCAAATTCAAATAATTTCAATTAACCCCATGGCGCCTGTAACACGTCAGTCTATTGCATGCGATTAATTCAGGCAGCAATTATTTCTTGATGACATTGTTGATCAGCAACAGCACTTCCCTCACGTAGGCGCATTCGCATTTTACAGGACAAGGAGACAACTCCTCGCTGTGGAGGCATAATCCACCGCACTCGCAGGTGTTTTTCTTGTTGTCCTTGAAAACCGGCCCCTTGTAGAGATCGGTGAAGTTCCTAGCCTCCAGGGAGACCGTGCTTCCGCAGGAATGGTTGAAGAGGAAAAGCCCGAGCTCCAGGTCCTTGAAGTGCACCTGGTAGCCTACAAGCTTCACGTTCGGATCTGAAAGAAAAAGGCTGCGGTCCAACCATGATGCACCGCAGCCCGAACATTTCTTGAAAACTGAAGACTTACGCTTCATTTCTTTTTAATTGTCGCCTTGATTCTGGCTTTCTTCCTGAGAAGATAAGCCTTGTGGCGTTTGCGTTTCTCAACCTTGTTGAACTGCTGTCCCATTCTTACACCTCTTTTTTATTATTACTATTTACGGATTTGATACAATATTGACAAGACGTCCTGGAACACATATGACTTTCACGATCTTCCTGCCGGAAAGCTCCTTCTGTATATCCGGATTCCCGAGCGCGATCTTCTGCATCTCGTCCTGCGACACTTCCGCAGGCATCATCATGCGCACTTTTGGCTTCCCCTTAATCTGCACCAGTATTTCAATTTCGTCAAGCCTGATATATTCTTCGACATAAGCGGGCCACTTCTCGTATGCGATGGTATTTGGATGTCCGAGGATCTCCCATAGCTCCTCCGACATGTGCGGGGCGAACGGCGAAAGCAGCTTCACGAATGATTCAGCCGCCTCCCTGGGCATTTTTCCGGATCTGGAAAATTCATTGGTGAAAATCATCATCTGGCTGATAGCGGTATTGAAACTCATCGTCTCGATGTCGCCGGTCACCTTCCTGATCGTGTAATGCAGGATCCTCTGCTGCTCCCTTGAAAGGGAGTCTTCCGAGATCTCAGTTTCGGCGATCAGCCTCCAGGCCTTCTTAAGGAAGCGGTAAACCCCTTCGACACCGTTGGTGTTCCATGGCTTTACTGCATCAAGAGGCCCCATGAACATCTCGTAGAGCCTCATGCTGTCCGCGCCATACTGGCTTATTATGTCATCGGGATTGACGACATTCTTGAGCGCCTTCGACATTTTGGCGGTGAACTCCACAAGCTTCTCGCCGGTCTCCTTGTTGACAGGTCCGGACTCGGTATGTTCAACCTTGTTGTTCGGAACCAGGGCCCCTCTTGAATCCTTGTACGAAAGACCGAGTATCATCCCCTGGTTGAAGAGCTTGATGAACGGCTCCTTGGTCGAGACATAACCGAGATCATAGAGGACCTTGTGCCAGAAACGCGAGTACAGCAGATGCAGCACGGCATGTTCCGCACCTCCGACATAAAGGTCGACCGGCATCCAATACTTCTCCTTCTCCATGCCCCATGGGGCCGTAGGGCAGTCAGGATCCATATACCTTAAATAATACCAGCATGAACCGGCCCACTGGGGCATTGTATTTGTTTCACGGCGGCCCTTCATTCCGGTGACCGGATCGGTGTAGCAGAGCCATTCTTCGGACTTTGCAAGCGGAGATTCACCGGTTCCTGCGGGCCTGAAATCGTCGACTTCAGGCAGTATCACTGGAAGATCCTTGTCGTCCACAAGCCTGATCGTACCGTCCTCCATGTGTATCACCGGGAATGGTTCGCCCCAGTAGCGCTGGCGGCTGAAAAGCCAGTCGCGGAGCTTGTAGTTGACGGCCCCCTTGCCTATGCCCTTCTTCTCAAGCCATTCGATAGTCATGCGCTTTGAGTCAGCGACTTCCAGTCCGTTTATATCGAGTCCGTCGGCGTTTGAGGAATTGATCATGATTCCATTGCCAGTCCAGCAGGCCCTTCCAAGGAGGACATCTTCAACTTTCACTTTTTCAGAAGCAGCCTCATCCACGTCCGGGGAGATGATGCACTTGACCGGGATTCCAAACCTCACCGCAAATTCAAAGTCTCGTGTATCGTGGGCAGGAACAGCCATGATTGCGCCTGTTCCGTAGCTGACAAGGACGTAATCGGCTATCCAGACCGGGATTTTCTGATTGTTCACGGGATTGACCGCATAGGCTCCAGTGAAGACTCCGGTCTTCTCCTTCAACTCAGTCCTTTCAAGATCGCTCATCCTGGAGGCATGCGTGCAATATTCTTCGACCGCCACCCTCCTGTCGGCGGCGGTTATCCTAGGAACGACAGCATGTTCCGGGGAGAGCACCATGTATGTGGCGCCGAACAGGGTGTCAGGACGGGTGGTATAGACAGTGACCTTCTCGCTTGTTCCATCGATCATGAAATCGACATCGGCTCCGACCGACTTGCCTATCCAGTTCCTCTGCATCTCCTTTATGCCTTCCGGCCAGTCGAGATCCTCAATGTCCTCGAGAAGCCTTTCAGCATAACGGGTTATCCTGAGCATCCACTGCTTCATGGGACGGCGCACGACAGGGTGTCCGCCGCGCTCGCTCTTTCCATCAATGACTTCCTCGTTTGCGAGGACAGTACCTAGTTCAGGGCACCAGTTGACCGGGATTTCATCGATATATGCAAGCCCTTTCCTGTAGAGCTGTATGAATATCCACTGCGTCCACCTATAATATTTCGGGTCAGTCGTATTGACCTCGCGGTCCCAGTCATAGCTGAAACCAAGCGCCTTGATCTGCCGTCTGAACGTATCGATATTGTTTTTGGTGGTTATCTTCGGATGCGTGCCTGTTTCGACCGCATACTGTTCAGCAGGAAGGCCGAACGCGTCCCATCCCATGGGATGCAGTACGTTGAACCCCCTCATCCTCTTATATCTGCAGACGATGTCGGTGGCTGTATAGCCTTCGGGATGTCCGACATGCAGGCCTGCGCCGCTCGGGTAAGGGAACATGTCAAGGACGTAGAACTTCTGCCTGGAGAAATCCTCTACCGCCTTGAAAGTCCTATTTTCATCCCAGTACTTCTGCCATTTGGGCTCGATCTGTGAAAAATCATAATCTTTCTTGAACATTTGTGCGCCTTTCCTCAAAAATTCAGGTTTACGATATACAAAAAAGGATTTTTTACAATTCTGATATCAAAATATGTTAGAAGAGTGTACATTGTGCATGCTACTTTAATTGTCGGGAGCTATTTATTGAAAACCAGTAAAATCAGATTGTCAGAGGAAAAAACAATACTCGTCGTCGACGATGACAGTTTTGTGCTCAAGCTCATCGAGAGGATCCTGGCGGATGCCGGTTTCAGGGAGATAAAAACTGCGGGCAACGGCAAGACGGCCCTCGAGCTGCTTGGCATATTCCCGACGCAGGAGGCTGACTCATCTGACATCGACCTTGTCGTCCTGGATGTCCTGCTTCCAGACACAAACGGCTTTGAAATCTGCAAGAAGATAAGAGGTTCAAACCTTGACATCCCTGTAATACTTATTTCCGGATATGACATAGAGGAAATCCAGAACAAGCTGATCGAATGCGGCGCCGACGACTTCCTCAAAAAACCCTTCAGCCCCGCCGAGCTATCGACCAGGGTGAAGCTCCTGATAAACAGGGAAAAGAAGAAGAGGCGCGATGCCGCCCTGATGGAGACCAGCAAGATCAGGTTCAACATGAACCACAACGTCCCTTTCATAGGCGACAACATCAACGGATATGTAATTGTCGATTCCCTGGGGTGGGGCAAGTACTCGCTGGTCTACAAGGTCGTCGACTCCGCCAACAAGAACATATACTCCCTGAAAATGCTCTCCAAGAGCTCGCTTGAGAAGAAGGACATCATGGATAGGTTCAACAAGGAGATCGAGATAATCTCCAAGATAAAGCATTCAAACATAGTGCAGTTCATAGACCGGGGCTATTTCAACGACTGCCCCTATCTGGTAATGGAATATGTCGACGGGGTCGATCTCGAGGAGTATCTCGTGACCCGCGGAAAAATATCCATGAAGGCGTTCAACCATATCGCATACGATGTTGCAAGCGCTATTTCAGAGCTGCACAACCAGCAGATATACCACAGGGACATAAAGCTGAAGAACATCCTCTTCGACATAAAGACAGGAGAGGCGAAGCTGAGCGATTTCGGAATCGCAAAACTTCCGTATGGCCTCAGCACGACACAGGAAGGATTCATTGTCGGCACACCAATCTATCTTGCGCCTGAGATATTCCTCGGGGAGCCTGCAACCGTCCAGACGGACATATACTCATACGGCGCCACTCTCTACCATCTAATAACCGGTTCTCCTCCCTTCGTCGCTGAAACTTCGATAGAGCTCTTCAAGAAGCACAAGCTTGAAAAACCTGCCGCAGTGAACATGTCCAGACAGGATGTGCCGGAGGAATGGAACACGCTGATTGTTGAAAGATGCCTTGCAAAGGAACCTTCAGCCCGTCCGAGATCCATGCATGAGATCATGGATGAGATCAAGAAGCTGGGCCAGTTCCAGCAGCTGGGCTCATGAAGTGATCTTCCTGAACTCCGAGGGGCCGACACCCCTGAGCCTGCGGAACACCCTGCTGAAATGGAAACGGTCGCAGAATCCCGTATCCGCGGCGATCTGCTTTATGTCATGCCCTGAATAATGCAGCAGGATGCACGCCTTGTCAATTCTCTTGTTCCTGGAATAATGCTGCGGGCTGATACCTGCGTTCTCCTTGAACAGCCTCAGGAAGGCGTTGGTGCTCATGCAGAGTTTTTCCGCTATCCGGGAATTCGAAGGCGGAGCTGACAATCCATCTTCGATCATCTTCATCGCCATGGCTATCCTCGGGTCGGACTTGCCTTGCGCGACAAATTTATCGGATATGAAATTCAGGCTGTTGAATATCAACGACATGGCTCCGACGGAGATCCTCATCGGCTCAGGATTGCCTTTCGACAGAAGCCTTGAAAGCTCCCTCGCCGTATCAATCATCTCCTTCCCGCACGGCAGCGCGATGACCTGTGGGGGGATTCCATCGAACGGCGGACTTGCCGTGAAATGTACATAGAAATGCTTCGGGGGAGTTCCGCGGCAGGCCGAGGAAAAATGCGTGTTCGGGGGAATCAGCATCATGCTGGAAGGAAGCAGGGGATGTTCCTTCCTGTTGAACCATACGGACGCGCCCCCGATGTTGTTCCAGTAGAGCCGCCAGTACGGCGCCGAAAGGTCCGCCATGTTCCAGTACTTTCCCAGTGTCTGGCATTTAACCATCAGTATTTTTATGTCGGGATTGAAATATTCATTCATGGCGGAGGCTAATTTACCATGCATAGTGGAATTTAAAATGTTAGTTTTGTACATATTTTAGGTGTTTTTCTCCATTGACCGGATTAGCATCAGGCAATAATGTAGGTCCAGATTCAAAAAAAATGTACGGCAGGGCGCGTTCTCCGCAACGCGCCGCCTCAGAACGGACGGCTACGGAGAGCCGTCCCTACCTTGAAAATGAAAAAATACAATTTCCTATAATATTAAATATTCAAAGGAGGACATCTTATGGCGACAAGGACGAGAGGCGGTTCGGGAAAAAGAACGGACTGGTTTGTAGAGGACCGCTTTGGAATGTTCATCCACTGGGGGCTCTACTCGATGCCGGCAAGGCATGAATGGGTGAAGCACAGGGAATGCATGACGGACGAACAGTACCAGAAATATTTCGACCGTTTCAATCCGGACCTCTACGAGCCCCGCGAATGGGCAAGGATGGCAAAGGCGGCTGGAATGAAATATTTCGTCATCACCACCAAGCACCATGAGGGATTCTGCCTCTGGGATTCAAAGCATACCGGCTACAAGGCCACAAATACCCCATGCCGCAGGGACCTTCTCAAGGAAATGGTCTCAGCATTCCGCGCGGAAGGACTGAAGGTCGGATTCTACTATTCGCTTCTCGACTGGCACCATCCGGATTTCCCAGTCGACAAGCTGCATTCGCAGCGCGACGACAAGGCGTTCCGTGAAAGGGAGAAGAACCGCGATGTCCGCAAATACGCTGAATACATGCGCAAGCAGGTCACGGAGCTTCTCACTAAGTTCGGAAAGATAGACATCCTCTGGTTCGACTTCTCATATCCCGGCGAGGATGGCAAGGGGCACAAGGAATGGGAATCGGAAAAACTGCTCAAGCTCATAAGGAAGCTGCAGCCGGACATCATGATCGACAACAGGCTTGACATTCCCGACTCCGGGGATTTCGAAACTCCCGAACAGTTCCAGCCGACGGAAGGGATCAAGGACAAGGAAGGCAATCCTGTCGTATGGGAAGCCTGCCAGACATTTTCAGGCTCCTGGGGATACCACCGCGACGAAATGAGCTGGCGCGAGCCGGCCGAACTCATAGCGACCCTCATCGACTGCGTAAGCAAGAGCGGCAACCTCCTTATGAACGTTGGCCCCACCGCCCGCGGTGAATTCGACTACAGGGTCAAGGAACGCCTTGCCGCCTATGCCGAATGGATGAAACGCCATGACCGTTCCATATACGGCTGCCAGCAGGCCCCGGCTGAATTCAAGTGCCCGTCCGGCTGTAAGCTCACGTTCAATCCGGTTACAAACAGGCTCTATCTGCATATCCTGTCATGGCCGTACAAGCACATTACAATGGAGGGCAATGCCTTCACGGACCATGTGGAATATGCGCAGTTCCTGCATGACGGCTCTGAGATCGCCATCAAAGGTCTTGAAGCATGGCAGGAGGCGAACCACAAGCTCGGCGGGAAGAATACGCTCAGCATCACACTGCCGCAGATGAAACCCAATGTGGCCATACCGGTGGTGGAATTGTTCCTGAAAAAATAATTGCTCTGATTTAAAAACTACGGAAACGGCTTGTGTCTTCAATTACAGGTGAGACACCTCTATCTCATTAGTAAAAATTCAGCAACCACAAAGGAAGGGGAACGACAGGATGGTTTTCAATTTTCCCTGAAGCCTTCTGCTTTGAAAGGATAATGCCTCCAGGATATTTCAGTATCTGGCTAAGCTCGGAGCTTCTTATTTGATTTGTCCATTTGACCTCAACCTGGTTGACTTTCCTATTCTTTATATAGGCCAGATCAACCTCTTTCTCTGCTTTGATGTAGAAACAGCTGTACTTGCGACGGCAGTGGGCGATGGCTATTCCTTCAACCAAACTCCCCGCCTTTTCGGCATCAGCGACAAAGGGAAGGACAGACTCCTCGTATGGCTTTTTAACCGATTCAATCCATGCCCTTGCGCTGTGCATGATGAATGGATCCGTGAAAAATATTTTTCTCGCTTTCTTAGGAGCCGCGCAGAGTTTGTGCTCTATGATTGCGTGATTTACGAAAACAACCTCCATGTCGCATAGAAGATCGATATAGTCAGAAACCGTCGCATGATGATCTATGCTTGTCGCGGAGGCGATTGAATGCCATGTGGCCTGGCTTCCATATTGCCTTATCAGCGCGGAAAGAATTTCATTAAGCACGCTTTCCTTCTTGCCCCGCTTGAGCATATCGCCTCTTATCCAATCCGAATATGTGGAAAAGGTCGCAGGTTGAATCCTGCCATAGGAAGCAATGTCGTTTATCGCGGTCATATATCCGCCATGGACCATGTAATTCTCAAATTCAGAAAAGAGAATGTCCATCTTTTTACTGCCGGTATCATGAAACTGGACAAGATCTTCGATTTCGGCCATGGAAAAGATCCTCTTCACACTGAGCGTCTCCCTGAACGAAAGCGGATAAAGAAGGAATTCAGGAGAATCCGACATGCCGTGCCTTCCGGGAAAACGCTTCCTCGCCTCCTTTATGAAACTCAAGTCAGATCCGGTAAGTACGACAAGAGCCTTGCTGATAATACCGCTGTCAGCCAGGTATTTGATGCCCTTGTCCCAGTCTTTTATGTATGTGACCTCGTCTATAAGAAGGTAAAAAAACGGAGACTTTTTCCTGTTCTCGGAAAACTGGCCTACCATCTTTACAAGACTGTGATGGTCGTTGATCAGTTCCCCTGTAATATACCAGAGGTCCGAAGGAGTTTTTCCTGCTTCAAGAAGTTTCAGCATCCATTGTTTCAAGAGAGTGGTCTTCCCAACCTGCCTGCCTCCTCCTACCGTGTAAATCCCCGGAATATCGGATGGAATTTCATCTATCAGTTCGCTCCTGTGGACAAAAGGACAGGACGCAAGCTTCCTCAGCTGGGGATCGCTCTTCCTGAAAAGCTCAATACTTTCATGATGAAGATTGTTTGGTGCAAATACAGCGTCATCCATCGCAATATCCTTGGTTTTATGGATATAACCTAGCACTCTGCCAAATTTGGTCAATGGTCATTGACCAAATTTGGTCAATAATTATATCTGGGTTCATTTTATCGGTTGAAGCATCCATCGGATGGGACTTCCAGGCTTATACATTGTAGAAACCGGAAATCTTCCGGACGGACGGATTTTTCATTTTCCGGAACCGGCCAGTGCCTGATATCTTATCTTGTCGGCCATCTCCTTCTCAAGGACAAGCGCTTCCTCGCGTGAGATTTTCAGTTCCTGCCGTTTACTGTCAAGCTGCTCACGCTGTTCAGAGCTGAGCTTGCCTCCTGGCGAAGACAGCAGCAGCGTTCTTGCGGTCTCCGAATAATCCTCAACCGCCTCAAGGGTCGGATATGAAAGTTCAACCCTGATCTTGTTTTCAATCGCCCTCGCATGAGCCCTGCTCACACCAAGACGCTCCGCCCTGCGGTCAAGCTCCCTTCTCTCAGCATGCGATATGCTGCTGTCGACAAGGAAAAGCCTTATGACGTCCTCAAGCATCGCTGCAGGAGAACTTATAAACGGCCCGAAACTTCCTATCCTGACTTCCGGTTTGGAATCTGAAAGGCGCTGAAGGCCTGAAAAATCAATTTTCTCAAGCGCGATGATCGTACTCCTGGCATCGGCAAACCTGTCAGCCGGCTTTTTCGAAAGCAGTTTCATTGTCGCAGCCGCAAGAGCATGCGGAAGCGACTGCGACGCCTCGATCGGATCCGGCTCGATCGTCATTATCAGATTCCTCATCGTCTCAATGGTTATGTCGCCCCTCGGGCTGAAAATCTTCTTCCCGGTGAGCATCTCGTAGAGCACCGCCCCGGTCGCATAAAGGTCAACCCTGTGATCGTATGGCTTCTGGGATATCTGCTCCGGAGCCATATAGAGAGGAGTGCCGATGATCCTGGACTTGTCATTGGGGTTCTCCGGAATTCCACCCGCAATTTCAGGCAGGAGGGCAATACCGAAATCTGAAATCTTGGGTTCGCCCTGGGGTCCGAAAAGAATGTTCTGCGGCTTGATATCCCTGTGAATCACCATGACATGGTGCGCGGCATCAAGTCCGGTGAGCACTCCGATGATGATCCTGATGGCCGTCTGCGGCTCGATCTTCTTTTCCTTCTTGATGTAGGATGCCAGGCTTCCCCCCCCGAGATATTCCATTATAATGCATGCTGAAAGCTCGTCCTCCTCAAGGGCCAGGACATTTACGATGTTGGGATGGTCCAGCTGTGCTCCGATTCTGGCCTCCTGCAGGAACCTCTCATAGATCTCGGAATCCCTTCCCGACCTTTTAACAAGCTGCTTGACACCGACAAGGCGGCCTATCTTCCGATCCTCCGCAAGGAACACGATTCCGAAGGCGCCCTTTCCAAGCGGTCTTCTGATCAGATACCTCTTCAGGACTTCCGGAGGCAGCGTGTCGGGTGAGTCGAACTCGTGATCCTCGTTCGACATCGGCAGGGTTGTTTCAAAGGATGGTTCGCTTTCAGCCGGCTTATGTATTCTTGAAAAAAGCCGCTGGGCGGAATGAAATAAGGGATTTATATCCACTGTAGTTCCATTGATTACTGGATTAATGGATGGCTGGATTGCTGCATATCAAAAGCATATGAATAGTACAATCCCGTGAGAAAAATACGAAATGACTTTTTCAATACTTTCATACAAGATGGTATCTTCAGTTGCTCTTAAGTTCGAACACATTCATCCATCAGGCCAATCATCAGGCCTTGCCCGACAACCTGTTCATACGGTCGGAGACATCCTTGTATTTAATGTCGGCGCGGTAGACCAGCTTGTAGGTTTCCAGGGCCTTCTCAACATTGTTCATCTCCTCGTAGGCTGAGGCCAGACAATACAGTGCATCCTTCTTCTGCTTGTCCATCGGTATCATCTCGCTTATCGCCTTGGTGTACTCCTCGATGGCGATGTCATACTCCTTCTTCAGCTGGAAGCACTGCCCGAGATATACAATGGAGGAAAGCCTCCTCTGGGGATTCCTCTGGGAAAGCTGGAACTGCTGGAGGGCGTTCTCGTGGTCCCCGATATCGAAGTAGATGACGCCAAGCTCGTACTTGAACTGCAGATCATTCGGATAGTTGTTGACCCGTTCAAGCGCCTTTTCAAGCTTGTAGTTCAGCATCTGCGTGGAAATAGCATTGATATTGCCTTCAGCCTCGGCCGCCTTCGCCGGATCGGCGCCGTACTCCCTCCACTCGGCTATGTTCTTCTCGAATTTCGCGACATTGGACTTTTCAATCGCCCTGTCGATGAACGGATCCATTACGCCCATCTCCTGGATGACAAGGTTGTAATATTCTATCGCCTTGTCATGCTGCTCGGCCTTCTGGTAGCTGTCGGCCAGCCTGCGCTTCGTGTCAAGAGTACCTTTGCCCTGGGCCATCTGTTTCTCAAGGTCCTCGATGATTTCCTTGACATCGTCGACATTCCTTGCAATGCGGTCCTTCTGTTCGAGCTTGACGGCCTCGCCCTTGCTCTTGAGAAGGTTGCGGTATGAGTCATCGCCGGATGCCTTGTCCTCCCATTTGTTCTCACTCATCGTGGCGAGCGCGGCGGCGGCCCGGACTTGCTGCTGGGCATCGAGATCCCCCGGTTTCAAAGCGGCAATCTCCTGCCTGACCCTGAGGGCTTTCGTTCCCTGCTTGTCGGCGCCATATTCATCCGCAAGCCAGTCGAGAACGGTTACGTTCTTCGGAAAGAACTCCCTTGCTATTTCAAGGGCTTCGATGGTTATGAACCGCGCATTGAGATCGCGTCCGGTCTGAGCCAGGAGGTTTAGGGCGGAAAGGGATTTGAGATTGATGGCGAGGGCGTCCTCTGCATTCCTGAGCGCATCAAGGGGTTTCTTCCTTGCCAGCTGGGATTTGCCCGCAGTTATCATTCCCGATGTCTTGAAAGTGGCCATCAGCACCGCAAAGAAACCGAGTGAGGCTGTCTTCGTTTTTTCGAGCTTCCTGAGCTGGTCCCTGGCTTCGCCAAACCCCGGATCCTTCTGCACGACGCTTTTCAGGAGCATGATCCCGTAATCGATATCCTTCGCTGCAAGGGCCGTCTGGTACTTGCTCCTCAAATCCGAACTGATATCCTTGAATGCTTTCCTATCCATACAAAACCTCCGGAAAATATGTAAATTATTCTTATTCTTCTTCTAAACGGACAATATCAATATATAATAAAAGATAAATTTACATTTAAATTCAAATAATTACAAGATTCATACATCATTTTATCCTGTTCACCACCATACGGGTTTACCATGAATAATTCAGATGACACAATAGCCGCGATATCCACAGGCACCGGAGGAGCCGTATCAATTATCAGAATCTCCGGACACGACACACTGCATATCGCCCGCTCCGTCTGGCATGGCATGAAAGAACTCGGTCCGGAAAACAAGCGCACCATGATGCTCGGCAAATGTACGTCCCCTGACAATAAATTCTTTGAACAGGCCGTCGCCGTCTTTTTCCCCGGACCCAATTCCTATACTGGCGAAGACCTCGTCGAAATCCACTGCCATGGAGGAACCCTTGTTTCAAGGAAAGTCCTTGAACTGCTCCTCAATGCCGGTGCCAGACAGGCCGATCCAGGCGAATTCACATGCCGGGCATTCATGAACGGAAAACTCGACCTGACCCAGGCGGAAGGCGTTTCCGAGATAATCTCCGCCCAGAGCGGCATGGCGCTGAACCTTGCGGAAAGGCAGACAAACGGCATCCTCGGAAATACAATCCACGAAATCCGCAGCTCTCTTGTACATGTCCTCTCCGAATGCGAATCACGCCTGGATTTCCCCGAGGAAAACCTCGACTGGGCGCCTGCCGGACAGCTCTGCGCGAATATCGACGGGGCTGTTTCAAAAATAAAAAAACTCCTGGAATACAGGACGGAAGGAGCCGTACTGCGGGAAGGCGTCCGGATCGTCATCGCCGGAAAACCAAATGTCGGCAAGTCAAGCCTCCTGAACCTGATGCTCGGATACGACCGCGCAATTGTCACCCCCCTCCCCGGCACGACACGCGACACCGTCGAGGAACATGCCGTCATAAGGAACATACCTGTAAGGCTCATTGATACCGCCGGCATACGCGAGGCCGACAACATAATCGAAGGCAAGGGAATTGAACGGAGCATCGCCTCTATCAGACAGGCCCAGATCATAATCTGGCTTCTCGACGCATCCGCAGATCACGGCGAGGAAATCAGAACCATGAGGGAACATCTCTCCGGAAGGACGAACGTGATCGCCGTCTGGAACAAAATCGATCTCCTGAAGATTTCCGGGAAGCTTCCTCCCACCGGACTAGAGACTGCGGAAATTTCCGTCGACAGGAACACGGGGATGGAAAAACTTCTGGACATGGTTGAAAAACATGTATGGGGTTATCCTCATGCCGATGAACCTGAGACGGCAGTCAGCACAAGGCATTCGTCATTGCTCGAAGAGGCCCTTGAAGCTCTTCCAGACGCCATCGGGAACATAAAAATCCAGAAATGGGAGCTCTCGTCCGTCAATCTTCATTCTGCGATTTCCGCACTTGGAAGAATCACAGGGGAAGACGCCTCCCCCGACGTACTCGACGAAATCTTCAGCAGATTCTGCATCGGGAAATGAGCAGCCTTGAAGTAGGTACGGGCTTTAGCCTGTACCATTCCTAATTCTTAAACTATTAAATACTGGTACAGGCTAAGCCCGTACCTACTCAGAATACCAGCTTTATGCAGGGTTCGCCGCCTGCCCAGCCGAAGAGTTTTCCAACCACTAATTTTCACTTATCCTTCACTAACAATATCTTGCCGGGATTGAGTAAGGCGGTCATTTCCCGATGTCCAAAAGAATCGGGATCTGCGACATTGGCCGCCATCTTGTCGGGCTGGAAAGTTTACCCGCCAGAGGCGCGGCACCAAAGGTTTGCGAGCCTCTGGCGTGCGACCAAGGCCCAACCTACTTTTAAGGAAAGTTTCAAAAGAGTTAAGCTCGCAAGAGCTGTTCCCCGGATCGCCACGAGGCCTGAGTGCTCGGGGCAATTTTCTTAATGTAG
>Ga0209417_1000284_pt1 | contig 132498 bp, 108 predicted proteins | sample RifGroF2_FD_184002 | JGI IMG/M metagenome (GOLD analysis project Ga0209417, IMG submission 184002) | Groundwater microbial communities from Rifle, Colorado, USA - Groundwater F2 (SPAdes) (version 2) | ecosystem: Environmental > Aquatic > Deep subsurface > Groundwater | place: Rifle, Colorado... | reverse complement strand
CCTTACCTGTTGGTCGGTAACCATCCGCAATCTCCTGATTTAAGGAAATTCGGATAGTTTATTGTATCCGACTAATATCCGGAACTTTTAATTGTCGCCGGTTGGTAAGAATAATTGTCGCTTATCACCCATTTGAAATATGTGTTTTAAGTAAAAAAACCGTCCTAAAAAATATTCTTATAAAGTTGTTGTATTGATTTTTATCAAAATCAAATCCATGAAAGCTATATAAGGAAATAAACAAAATTTTTAATTTTATTGTGAATATTAGCTATGTAACATCTCAATAAAATTCGTTTACTGACTGCTATAATCTACGATTTTTGGATATATTTACGCACTTTTTACGGGATTATTTTAAGCCCAATTTTTACTAAAAAATCAGATTACTTTAGAAATTACAGGTTCTGTGCATAACTCTATATACTTTTGTTGGATTTGAGATATTTTTTCTGGAATCAATATTAAATGTCTGTGTCTGCCCTCTGAGGTGATTTTGAATGTGGTACGCCCTATATTGTCAATACTCACAAGTCCAGCTTCCGAAAGTTTAAAATATTCTGCCGGATAAAAAACCTGTATAACAACTGTCATATCCCATGTTTCTGAATTATAAGGCATTGGACGGCACATCTTATAAGCTTCAATAACGGGATGAATTTCAGTCCATTTAAAATCTTTCAATATGCTCTCAACTGGATATACAATTTTATTTCCAATTTCACGCCCGCTGAAAAGAATTTCTGTCGGCCAATTTTTTATAAAATTCAGCCCGGCATCCACATCCTCTGCGATATTAAACTCGACATAATCTTCACCCATATCGTGTTGACAATTTTCGTCAAAGAGGCCACACATAGAAGATATGTATTTAATTTTTCTACTAATAAGTTCATATCCATTTACCGACCCCTATTCCGAAAATGGGGAAAATGTAACTGAAGATTTTCGCCAGATGAGCCATATCAAACTGGGCATCATATAGCTTCTGGGAATGTGACATATAAATCTGAGCGGCAAAGCCGACGATAATCGATGCGATGATGCTGAATTCAAATGGGCTGCGATATTTCTCATCGGAGCGGTAAAGCCGGATAAAGAAAAAAAACATAGCCAGAAAAACAACGCCGACAGCAAGGTCCAAAGGCCTGCTGATCAAATGGCCTGTAAATATCAATTTTGGCAGCGGCAGATTAGTGATGATAGCCGTCAGAAACGCCGAGAACATAAACGCCAGAATGTTATACTTTACGGCACAATGAACCCTATTTTGTTTAGGTACAGGGGGCGATTTCGCCAGGATCAAACTTATAAAAATAAACGCCACAAGTATCAACCTGCCTGTAGTATAAGTTCCCGGCACAAAATTAGCTATCCCAATGCGTTCAGTGGGCCAGATTCTTGAAAATGAGTATATCGCGTGTATAAGGTCTTCTGCTCCCTGAATAGTGAAACCAAGAGACAGCAGCAGGAAAAAAGAACGCCCAGTGGCGAAAAAGAGTACAAGAATGAGAGTAGCGCTCATAATCGCCAGAACAGCGCCGAAAAATTCAAGCAAAGAATGAATATCGCTGTTACTTTCCCAGGATGACCTTAGGGCAAACGGATAAAAGAAAAAAGACAGCAGGAATAATGCAATCCATACAAGTTTTTCTTTGCCTTTATTCATTTCTTATCTTTGCGAAGCCCTCTTTCTACCCATTTCTTGCACACAAAAACTAAAATATTATAAATAATCATTTTTAAAATTGCATTCATTAATATATGTATATTCGGTATAAATAAACCAGCAAGTGAGCTAAAAAACATTTCTGCGTAACAAAAACTGTCTATTTGCGAAAATAAATGGTTAATACCGTCATATGCTAAAAATTATCGGGCGTTCCAAGATTGGTCATGCCGGCATGAGATTTGATTCAGGTACCTTTAAGAACCTTTAATTTTTTTGTCAGACATATATAGTTAATGCATAAAATCGCAATCTACTTAATTAAAGCCGTCTTTATGTCGATTTTACGAATATATAAGGTCTACGAGAGAGCATCCGTGATATCGAATCAGTAAAAAGACCTGAAGAAATAGCACATCACCTTTAAATATAATGGGGATTACTATTAAATTAAGGATTTTCTAAAGGGCCAAATGAAAATAAGTCAAAAACTGATTTTTGGATTTGTTGGCATTGCTTCGCTTGTAATAGTTGTTGGTTATTTTTCCGTTAATACCAGCCGAAAAACATTGCAAAAAACTATTGGTAACGCATCGGCGCTTTTAGCGACCAAGATGCTTGAAAATATTGACACGAGCATTTGCAGCAGAATTGAATTTATCCAAAGCACCACAAAAGATTTAATAACACAAAGAGTTGTTTCCGAATCAAATAAGGAATTTGAAAAGATAAATGACATTCAAGCTTATATTAGTAAAAAAGATCGCCAATGGATGTCTGAACCCAAAGAAGTAAAAACAGTTTTTATGCAGGACTTAATAAATAATCAATTATCCGAGGAACTAAGAGAGAAGGCGATTTTCTATCATGAAAAATATGGTTATGCAATTTTTGGTGAGATTTTTGTAACGAATAAATATGGTGCCAACGTCGCACAAACAGGAAAAACCACCGATTATTATCAGGCAGATGAACAGTGGTGGCAAAATGCTCGGGAAGATTCGATATATGTAGACAACGTTAAATATGATGAAAGTTCGGGTATTTATTCTACCGACATTTGTGTGAGAATTGATGATATCAACGATAATTTTGCAGGTGTCATCAAAGCAATATTGAATATCGAAGAGACCATCAGTTTTATTAAGAGAACAGCAGCCCAAGAAACTGATGGAATCGATTTTAAACTACTCAGCAAAGATGGGAAACTGCTTTATGCAACACAGAAAAATGAAGTTTCTATAACTTTGCCCAAAGAATTATTGGCATGCTTTAATAAAGATAAAGGACTTGGACGAAAAGCAGGTTTCGTAATCGCCGCAGATACAGATCAAAAAGCCAAGGTGTTCGCTTATGCCTATTCGAATGGTTATAAAGATTATAAAGGTTTAGACTGGATATTAGTAGTAGAGCACAAAACGGAACAAATCTTTGCTCCAATTACTGACTTAAAAAAACAGATACTAACCGCATCGATAGCGATTACTTTATTAGCGATAAGTATTGGTCTGCTCATCTCCAGGTCTATTTCTCGACCTCTTGGCAGACTTAGTATTGCTGCTGCTAGAATTGGTCAAGGCCGGCTTGATAGCCGGCTCGAAATCAACTCAAATGACGAGATTGGCCAATTATCGATTTTGATAGCATCAGAGCCAGCACCATCTATGTTTACAACAATAAACTGTGCATCATTTCCAATTTGATAATCAGATGAAACTGTTATATCCGTCCACGCTGAATATGCCTTTACAGCATACAATAAACCAAGAAGTACAGTCAAATATTTCTTCATTTTCACATCCTCCAAAATTTATTAATATTAATGAATTATAAAAAAATAAACTTTGAAAATTTTGGGCAACTGTTATTTAGAAGGTTCCGTAACTCTGCCCATAAATAATATGCTCCCTGATCGGTTATCCTTTATGAAAAAGATAAAGGGATGGTCGACTCTGAAAGTTGTAGGTTCATCCGCAATGGATAATTCTATAACCCCGCCTGTTGCTGCTGTTGCCTCGGTGCCTTCTTCGTTAACTTCTATAACCGCCTGATGCAATACATCTGAAAGGAATAAGTCTGCCTTACCGTTTATACCCGAAAAATCCGCATTGGCAAAAGCATCAGTCATTCCCATTTTTATTAAAGAATTCCTTAATGAAGAAGTTCCCCATGTTATTTTGAATTTAGGGAAAAATAAATCAATTTCATTTGTGTTGAGTTTAGTTGTAATATCGTTCAGATAATGGGAAGTAAGAAGGCTTTCTGTTTTTTCAATATCATTTATTTCCTTAGGCAGCATTATGAACATGCTTATTTCATTACTTTTATAAGGCAACTCAACAGCCTGCAATTTTTCATCTGCATAATATTTAAAATTCTCCTTTAAATGCATCATATTCACTTCTATTTTTCTCTTTTTCAAAGTAAAAAAATCTGCCTTCTTAGTTTCACTCTTTTCAAACTCAAATTTCCATTTTCCTTTAAAATAAATAGCATTCGTTAAAATCAATCTTGTATTTTCATCAATTGCGCCTGATGGAATGAGGTCTTTGATATTGTCATTAGTCTTTTCTCCAATCCATGAATTTATTACTTGACGTGATGATTCTGTTTCAGCAATAAAATCAAGTTGCCTCAAACCGGCACTATAATTACTTACTAAGGTTAGAAATTCCTTCAAAAACTGTTCATTTTTTTGCATCCACAAAGCATTTGCCAAAAAAAGTTGACAACCTTTTGATTTATTTTCCTGAATCAATCTTTTTTGTAAATCGCCGAATGTGCGATGTAAACTATCATCCGATAAAGTGAAATGTAAAGCGTTCGCTATCTGCTTTTGTGTTTCACCTCTTGCTCCTCCATAAACCATTGCAAGTGCTGTAGAAATACTATATGGAGAGAAAAACAAATTGCTTATTTTTGTCTCATTTTTTAAATTCCGGTATAGTGACAAAGTAAAATCTGTATTTGCAGCTACCTGTGTTTTCATATTGGTATCCTTTTCTGGAGAAGCATCAGCAGCAAGAGAGTTATGAAAATATAAAAACAATATCGAAATAAACAAAAAAGTAAATATCTTTTTCATAAATATGTCTCCTTAATCATCATGCAAACCTACTTCTGTTATCAAGCCGTGTCCTTTTAATCTATATGTATTCACGGGGGCTTTAGGATCTACAAATGAAGTCTGCCTGCTGATTGCATATTGTATAGCGGTGTAAATATCGCCCCCCAATACACCTATTGAAAGTTTACTCCAAACATCCTGTGTCCACTTGTTAAAATCAGTGCTGGTCCAAAATGACACAGTAGCTTTATCATACCATCCGTGATAGACACAATCTCTGTTTGTGCTTGCCATTCCCAATGCATAACTCATATCAGAGTGCGGGCCATCGAATACACCGATCTGTCCCGGCTGTCCCACCACTAATTGATTGTTTGTATTTATTTTTAATCGACCTGTATAACAGCCATCAAAATAAGCTAGTTCAAGCCATTGAAAACCCATTGTTGCCCAACTCCAAACAAGACTATGTTCTAATCTTGGCTCAAGCGGTTCGCACCATGACGGCGGATACCCACCCAGATCAAAGTCAGATTCTTTAACAGAAACCGAGATTCCATCCACCAATTTGACACGTGTTCTTACCACACCCCCGTTTTCATTATATTGGTATCCGCCATGTCCAAGAAAATAAATGTACCTTATAGGGCATGTCCAGCCAAATGCAGCAATATTTGGTGAGGAAGCATATATAAACCCAAGCCTTGTATATTTGATTCCGATTTGTTTAAATGCACGTTCAACTTGGTATATAGAACCTGAGGCACTCAAAGCGGCACTTAAATCAGGCAATATTATCAAAGCCTCAGTCCCTGGAATGACTTCTTTGGGCCGAAGTCTTGGAAAGACCGGCCTTTCAATAGGCGATACTCCAGGGCTTGTTGATAGGGTAATACAGTCTAAATCATATTGGCTCGTAATAGCAGCAGGAATAACAACAGTGAAGCTGCTTCCGCTGTATGTATCAGACCATACAGTAAATCCACCATCCCCAAGTAATTCAACAGATATATTTCCCATGCCACTATTAAACCCAGCGAAACTAAATGGTTTACCTGATTCATAACCATTTGGGATATAGCAATTTAAATGACATGAATATGAAACATTAGTTATGTGAGAACACGTTGTTTGACCACTATCAGTTATACTTATTAACTTAATTTCATGTTCCTGATTAGCCGATCCGGACACATTCATCGCCAAAGCTTCATCAGCAAACCCATATAAATTTCCTATATATTGGCCGTTGTCAAATACGCTGACCTGTCGTATATAGGATGGGTAATTATCTATATTCACATGGACATATCCAGTATTAGGATCTCCTGAAATTGTCGGCGTTAAATTTGGTTCGCCTTGAATTTTTTGCCAATTAGCTGCGAACTTAGTAATATCTTTAAAATTAACAGTGCCATCGTTGGTTAAATCACCATTGGTATTTGGATCAACTGAATTCAACCAATTTGCTACCAATGTATATAAATCCTCAAAATCTGTAATAACATCTTTATTAAAATCACTCTCAGCAAAGCCGGTATTTGCGTTGCTATAATTCCAGTTTGAGTAATGGTAGCCAATGTCAATTGTATTGCAATCAGGGATATTATTTACATCAGTAGTAGTTCCTATGAGAGATGTTTGCTCAATGTATTTAGAACCTGCGTCTATAAACTGGCAGCCATTGACGAGATGCCAGCCATATTCATCAAAAGGATAAGAAGTTGCCTCTATAGGGTTATCTTCATCAAAGCTCCAATTCTTATTTGCACCATTATCATAATAACCAGTATTGGATACCATCGCATACATGGCACCATCAACAAGATTCAAACCATACTCCTGTGATTCAGCAACAATATTGTTCTCAAGAAAAACTACTCCTGAATCATTTCCATCAGCAACACCATGCACTGTAATGCCATCATATAGAGTATAGTCACATGTATTATTTTCAATTGAAATAATGCTATTTGCGTCACCGATATCATTTACATCAGAAAAATAAACCTCAATGCCAGAATAGTAATTGTAATAGCATAAATTATTTCTTATATCGGTTAAACTGGTACCAAATTCACCAATGCCATAGAGATTGCCGAATAAATGATTATTTTCGATTGGATTATCAAGCATAATATTTTCTGTAACAATTCCTACAACTGCGCCTTCAATGAAATTATATGTTACGGTTGTTGCAGGACAAGCGGTATGTTCAATATAAATAGGACAAAAATAATAATTTCCGTAGTACTCTAAATATTCATAATAATATCCCCAATCAGGATACATAAAATCACACGTATAAATGATCGGGTTATTAGGTGTACCTTTAGAAATCAGCGTACCGCCATTATTTACGTAAATTGCACAATCATAATAACCATAATCGTCACCAAACATCACCGTTGTTCCCGGTTCAATAACCAACAGGGCTTGCACTTGGATAGGAGAGGTAATCCAATAGACATTATTAGCTGTCCAAATTTGATTTGTTGTGATGTCAGAATATATTTCAATAACAGTCGACTCACTATCCAAAAGCATCTCTTCTTCACCTCTATCCTTGTCAAGCCGCTCCTCAATTTCAGGTTTTCCAAAACCGATGTCGCTATTTGAGTCAGGACATTGAATTAAATGACTCATTATTTCTTCAAGTTTATTTTGCCAATAATGAGGCGGTACATTGGGTTCGTTTGGCTCATTAGGTTCATTTGGATCGGGCTCTCCAAATAAAAGAACATCATTCGAGAATGGAACATTAAATGATGGATTTTCGCCATCCCAGCCAAAAGCGATACTGTTTTCTTGGTCTATATAAATTCTTGTCTGCCATCTGTTAAAACGAAATTTAAAATAACCGATAGTGCCATTAGCGTCTGATGCCCATCGCACCCCGCCAAGATAAATATACCCATTTGGATCGATATAGGGGTCGCTATTCCATCCATTATCCCAACCGTATTGATTGCAGTCTGCCTCTGACATTGCTGTTGTAATGTTTGCATCGCCAAGAACATATATACCAATTCCCATAGCAAACAAAGGAGTATCGGTTTGCACATAAACAGTAACTTCTTCGTTTGGGTCAGGGTTATTATTATCTGGAATTAAAGAAATTGTTCCCTCCGAAACGGATAACGCAAGGCCCACAACAATCAATACAAACAGAATTGGTTTCATTTTCTTTCTCCTGAAAAATTATTAAATAAAAGTATCTTTAATCAAATATTTAAAGTCAAGTTAATTTCATGTTATATCTGCTTAATTTATTTCCCGGTGACATACGGTTGTCACTGTGCCCTCTTATGTTTCAAAAAATCAACTTGTTGCGAGGACAGAATTACGATTTTGAGAAAAGGTTTTTTTATAGGAAGTCTCTCTGGTTATCAAAAGAATCATTTGACGTTTACTTTTTTCTTTAAAATACATATCAAGGGAATGTCCTATTTTTCGCAACGCCATTATTTTTACCTTCGGTTAAACCAAAATCAAGTGAAAAGTTGTTTCGGAAATCGTTTGAAAATCATTGGCTGAATTGCTATAATATCGCAAAAGGTTCACATTAGGCGGGGAAATGTGAACCTTTTTTTATTACCACTTCAAAAACAATTTTCCGAGAAATCGTCGTAAAAATAAATTTTTTTCAAATATTTTCGCTTCTTATTATTGCCACAAATAATTCATTTTTCAAAGAAACTTTTTTCTATAACCAAAGGTGCCATAATCGTCGTATCTTCTTTAAAACAAAGAGTTTAAATAATCACATCCTTATTTTAAAACATTCATATTTCCCCGCCAAATATGAAAGAAAACAAAATGCCTAAAAAAGAATGAAATTCAGTAACTGGGTGCCTGAGCCTGACAAATGTTTGTCAGAAAAAGAAGCAAAAAAATTAATGGAGACATCAAAAGCTAAGGCACAAATGAAATCCGGAAAACCCGCTATTAGAGACCACTTCGTTATTCACCTTGCATTGGCTACCGGCCTGAGAGTCATGGAGATTGCTGCTTTGAACTGCGGAGATTTATTTTTAGAAAATATTGTTCCTTCATTAATCGTGAGAAAAGGAAAAGGAGGCAAGAAAAGAATTGTGTTTTTTAATTCGATTTTCAAAAAGCACTGCAAAGAGTATCTGGAATGGAAGATGGCAACCGGCGAATCAACTGAATCTGAACAGCCTTTGCTTATATCCAGCAACACAGGAAAGCATATGACAACAAGAGCGATACAAAAGGCTTTCAAGCGTTGCGCAAAACTTGCTGGATTGCCTGCGAGGTACTCCATTCATTGCTTGAGACATACGCATGCGTGTTTCCTGCTTAAAGCAGGTAATTGGAATATGAGGCTTGTGCAAAAGCAACTCGGCCATACCCGAATTTCTACGACAGAGGTGTACGCTAATGTGATGATGCCTGATATCAAAAACACGCTGGAGAAATTGTATTTATGAAAAGAGTTAATTTCTAAAGGAAAGATATGAGAAGAATATTTCAACTTGTTTTTATCTGGTTGATTATTTTTGCAGGTTTAGGTCAATCGCAAAATCTTTATGTGCCAACAGATTTTCCAACGATTCAATCAGCAATAGACGCCGCCGTTAATGGCGATATCATAATCGTCGCCCCAAGCACTTACTGTGAAACTATTAATTTTCTTGGTAAAACTATCACGGTTAAGAGCAGCGGCGAACCCCATAAAACATTTATTAGTGGAAATATTAGTTCAGGAAGTGTGGTTTCTTTTGTTAATGGTGAAACATCTAAATCTGTTATTGATGGTTTTACAATTTTAGGTGGCACTGGAACATCAATTTCAGATGTAAATTCAGGCGGTGGAATATTCTGCCAGAATTCTTCACCAATAATTAAAAATTGCATCATTTTAAGTAATAATGTCGGGTTAGGAACTGGTGGCGGAATTGCCTGTTACGATAGTTCACCGACAATAGCAAAATGCAAAATTATAAATAATTCAGCACAGTATGGCGGCGGAATTTATTGTGTAAATGAATCTTCACCTGTCATCGCAAACACTATAATTGCCCAAAATGATTTAGGACTTTACGGCAGTGGTGTTTATTGCGATTCTGGAAGTTCACCCTATATAAGTAAATGTACCATCGCAGACAACAATAATGGGGTGTATTGTTCTGAGAATAGCAATGCAACCATTAATAATTCTATAATATGGAATAACGGTGACGATTTATACGGCTGCTCAGCGACCTATTCCTGTATAGAAGAAGATGATGCCGGCATTGGAAATATACATTCAAATCCTTTATTTAATGGTAATGAATGGATCAAGGTTACTGTGTGTATGATTACACGTGGCGGAGGAATAGGCACAAGGATCGTATGGGCACAAAATACGGATTATCATTTGCGCTATAATTCGCCTTGTATTGATGCCGGTGATCCTTCTTCTTTCGAAAATGAACCATTGCCTAATGGCGGAAGGATTGATATGGGAGCGTATGGTAACACCCCAGAAGCGACTCGAAGTATCAGTCTGGTAGGAGATATCACCGAAGATGGTGAAGTGGATTTTGAAGATATATACCTACTTGCGGAACAGTGGCTACAGCCGCCTGATAATCCTTTGGCTGATGTCGCTCCTATTCCAGCAGATGGAATTGTAAATTTTCTCGACTTTTCTTTATTAGCTGAAAATTGGATGAAAGAATAATCGTTAAGGAGAATGTGATGAACACAAAAAAGAATCGAAAACTATTATCTATAATTTGTATATGTGTAATTTTGCTTGCGACTTTATCGGGATGCCACAAGAAAACAGATGAGGGCAATAAAACTAATACAGTCAATGAGCCTAATGCTGCTGAAAAGTATTTGAATAGTGGCATTGAAGATATTAAATCAGGTGCATATGAAAAGGCAATAGAGGCTCTCAAGGAATCTATCATAATAAATCCCAATAATGCAGAGGCTTATTATAATCTTGGCAGGGCTTTCGGCAATTACGGTAAAATTGAAGAAGCTATCGAATCGTTGAATAAAGCAATAAGTATTAAAGGCGATTATGCGGAAGCATTTGACGGACTCGGCACCGCGCAAACCAAATGTGGCCGTTTCAAAGAATCAGTGGAATACTTTAAAAAGGCAATCGAAATTGACCCAAATTTAGCTAAAGCGCATAGTCATCTTGGAATGGTATATGGCCAGTTAGGAAACGCCGACGAAGCAATAAAAGAATCCGAATTAGCTATTAAACTTGACCCCGCCTCTTCATTGGCTAATTATTGCCTGGGAACAGTATATTTATATATTGGTCGAAATGAAGAAGCATTGGAATCTCTGAAAAAAAGTGTTAGCATTGACCCGAATAACGCAGATGCTTTAAGTAATTTGGCGGGAGCCTATAACTGTCTTGGACGCTACACAGAAGCATTAGAGGTTTTGAAAAAAAGCATCAGCATCGGATATAATTTAAGTTCATGTTCAAATCTTGCAGAAATTTATGCCAAACTTGAACAATATGACAATGCCCTGGCAGCTATTCAACTATTAGTGATAAATTTGCCTAAAAATGAAGATATGACAAAGTATAATTCACTTTATGACCATTCGATAAGTATTTGTAAAAGAGTATTAGAGAAAAACCCGAATAATGCTTTAGCCTACAGCACAATGGGATTAATTTATTTTCAATTCGGCCATTATGAATCAGCAGCAGAGGCCTGCAAACAGGCTATAAAAATGGAACCAAATTGCATTGAGGCATATGATACGCTGGGTGCGATTTACTGTGATAAATTCAATAAATATGAGGACGCAATAGCAATTTTCAATAAAGCAATAGAAATTGAACCAAATTCTGCATCTGTCTATGACAACCTTGGCGTGGCACATTATAGATTAGATAAAGTGGAAGATGCTATTCAATATCATAAACAAGCAATAGTTATTGAGCCAAATCTTATTTCTGCTCACAAGCATCTTGCAAACTTATATGGTAAATTGGGCCGATATGACAAAGCGATAGAAACATACAAGTATATTATAAAATTGAATCCCGATATATCTGCACAGGAATATTATAATCTGGGGACTTACTATAATCAGCTTGGAAATTATGAAAAAGCGATTGATGTTTTCGAGCAGACTTTGAGCATTGAGCCGAATTTTGCACATGCGTACAACGATATAGGTGCGACATATTATATGCTTGGACAATTTCAAGAATCGATAAAGAATTATAAAAAAGCTATTGAGTTATTACCGGATTTTGCGCAATTTCATATGAATCTTGGGGTTGCTTATATCAGACATGGCGGCCAGGAATCAGCATTAAAACAATATGAGATATTGAAAACACTCGACCGTGAATTGGCTGATAAACTTTTCACAATGATCAATCGTAACAATTAATTTAATATTTTGTAATAATTTTAACATTGTTTTGTATATTTATAATCGACTGTTTTTCTACAATAAGGGAAATTCGGACAACCATAGAATTTACCATATCTCCCATTTCTCAGAATCATTTTTATGCGGTGAGTTGGGCAAATGGGTATCTCTTTGATTGAAATATTCAACTACCTGCCGCAATTATCTCAACCCTTTCAGGGATAAACAAACCTTCCTTTGCAATTTGATATTCAATTTTCTTAAAAGCTTTTTTGTCAGTGGCCACGATTAGCACTTTATTGAATCTTGACGATAAATCATGTTTCACATTCTTAATAAAATCGGATTTGCCAGTTTCAATTTCAATTGCAATTTTTCCATTACCTTTAGAAGCTACAACGTCAACTCTCCCGTATTTTCTGGGAACCTCAAAATTAATCTGGTATCCCTGCATATGAAATTTATAACCATAATACCTTTTCCAGTATTCGTGAGCTATTGAGCCATATCCTGTATTGGAAATTTCACCCTCAAAATATTCTGCTGCCTTTTTTGTAAGTCGCAAAGCAGTCTTCCTGGTTTTACCCATAGCTATTGCTTGAGATTCAATCCAACCATGCTCTAACAATTGTTCTTTAATTCTATTTCCACTGCCAGTGCTTAAATTGAGCCTTTTATATCTTAATTTAACTCCATCATCAGGATGTGTAATTATGTCTTGCAGAAATTCAAATGATGTGTTATTTAAACTATTATCAAACAGTGGAACCTGTGGACTCTGTCCAAATTCAAGGACTTTAGATGTTTTCCGGCCTGAACCTGTTTTGTTGAGTCGCAAATAATTTGAAATATCCCCATCACTTACAGAACCTTTCTGAACATTTACAGCAGGAAATTTGACTAAAAATGGCCTGCGCCACCGATCTTGCAATTTGACTATACCATGTCCAACAGGCAGCATACTGAAACAATTTTTTTCATCCGAGTCAACCAAAGACATGGCAGCAGCTTTATTAATATCGCTTGGGTCCTTTAAATTTAAACAGATGCTTGTAAAACTATTACCTAAAACAGCACTGGATATTAAATGCGGGTGCTGGTCTATTACAATTATTCCTATGCCAATCTCTCTGCATTGACGCAATAGCATCTCCAGAGGCATTTCACTGCTTCTTTTTTCCTGTTTATATAAAACATGATGAGCTTCTTCCAAAAAAATAACAAAACTTAACTCTTCACGCACGGGGCTTGCGAGCCTTACATAATAAAGCCACAGACATAAAACAGGAATAATGAATTTTTTGGCGTTCTGACTTAAAGCATCCAATTCAATAATTGTATTTTCCCGCAATAGTGAATATGTCATTTCCTGCTGGGTTAATTGATTTGTGGAAGTAATATCTGCAAAATCCAGGCTTTCCATGGCTCTTAAGGCAGAGATTTTCCAATTGCCGACTCTGCCTTTATCAGGCATTTTTTCTATTTGCTGAATGATATCTTTTACAGTTGACTTTCCTTGCTGATAACAAACAGAGATTGCTTTTTGTAAAACACTTTTTGAGCCATCACCTAATGTATATGCTTCTGCCAAAATATCCACTATTTGATTAATATATACATTATGCTCAAGACCGACAGGAGGAATAAAAGGATTAAACTTAAATTCTGCTAATTTTCTGCCAGGAGTATTGATATTAACTTTACGTTTTAATCCTGGTAGTAAGTGGCGTGCTGTTCGCTTCCAATCTAAAAATAAAAAAGGGATATTCTGTTCTTCAAGCTGTTTCATTATATGAAATGCAACATTGGTTTTGCCAGCACCAGACCTTCCGAAAATAGCCATGTTCTGCATAATTTCAGATTTGGATAGACCGACAGGCCATTTTTCATCCTTATAAATAACTGTTCCAAGATTAAACATACCCCTGGATTTGTTTTTAGAAGGTAAGGATAAAAGAATTTCCTTGTGGAAATTTCCTAATTTTTTATAGGCTATTGAAATAATCTGTTTTTCAATCAGTTCTTTTAATTCAGGTGAGCCAATTTCCATTACCTTACACCAATGTTCAACTTGGTTGGACATTAATGGTTCGAGTTTTTGCAGAATTTTATCAAGGTTTATCATCGATATTTCTGACCTGCTCGTGTTTATGTATTAACGCCAGCAAATTCTTTTCGAAATTCTGCATTCTGTCTTCATAGAAGACTTCCTGCCTTCTTTTTTCACTTTTTACTCCGACCAGTTGTCGTTGCAGTTTTTCTCTTTCAGGATATTTATATGGAGAGTATCTGGGAGTTCTGCTTTCTACCTGCAATAATTCTGTTTCAATGTCACACTCTGTTTTATAAAATTCTTCAATCTGGTCATTATGAAATTCTTTAAATCGCTTGATTTGGTCGACAGTAAAGGCAATTTCGCGTTTCAATATCGCGGGAATTGAATTGTCCCAGTCCCTATTATCAAAATCCTGGATAATCTGTTGTGCTTTTTCTTCTAAAGATTTTGAAAATTCTGCCATATGTAGTTTTTTATTGGCTACTTTATAAGGGTTGCACTGATTTTACTTTTTGAAATTGTCATATAAAATTCACTTGATATACAAGCAAAATGTCATTATTTAATAATCAAAATTAACGTTAAATATATAGGAGTTAGCGTAACATGATTAGAAAAAATAATAACTCAAATGATTTACCAAATGATAATCAGGTTTTTCCCATAATTGATGAATATCATGACTGCGCAGGCAAAAAGAGAGTATTTCAAATAAGCAGTCATCAGTTGCCTATGGGGTGGCATTTAATCGCTACCGAACAACAGCCTGATGGATGTGGATATCAGATAGAAGCTTTCTCAGAGACGAGTCCATATTCTGCTCTTGGACAGTTACGTAAGAAAATCAAGGAAGCAATTTCTATAAAGTACCTGGATGCCTCAATGAATTCAGTAACATTAACCCATGGTAAAATGCGTGGCAGTATAACCTATGATCGTGAAAGCGACTCGCATGGACTGTTAGTTGACGGAAGATTCCTTTCAATGGATGAGTTAGAAACTATTTTAGCAGGGCATGAAGGATGGGAATTTGATTTTTCTATTAATGATATATAGCCTCATTTTGTTAGCCTGTTAACTTGCTTTTAATTTTTTCAATTACAGATGGCTCAACTTTACATTTATCTGAAAAAATTTTCTGAGCATATTTGACGACATTAGATGGTATATCGGTAGGCAAGCCTGTTTCTTTAATTGCCATTGTCTTTGCAAAGGCCTCACTTATCGGGATTGTTGAATCCGCTCCAGTCTTGGTCCCTTTATCATACCATTTTTGTATTGCTCTAAGAGTTTTTGGGCTTGTTTCTCGGATAATTTCATAGACAACCTGATATACTTTTTCGGTAAGTATCCGAGGTTTGCCAAATCCCGGACTATAGATATCGATTCTGATTCTCCCAGTATCCCTATCGATACATGTACAACCTTGCATGACGAATCTTTTACCATATTTTTCTTGTTCATTTGTCCATTCCTTTCCATTTGATTTAATTGCTATTTCTCTTGGGACTGGCAAGGCTTTATCTTCAAATACGAGCATTGCATCTCTTTTCAGCCAGTCGACATTTTTGATTTTTTCAACAATTTTTTCGAGTTTTTTCGGAACACGCAGCCCATATTTGCATTCATCATGTATGGCTTGCTCTGGATAAACTATTGGCATTTGAGGCTCATTTTTCATTGAAAGAAGTCTTTCCTTTTCTTCTGCCCAACAAGGCCAAACCTTATCAATATCAGGTTTAGTTTTTTCAGGCCGTCCATCATACATGATTCTTGCAGCTTTCTCGGGGTCGTTTTCCTGTATTTGGTGCCATAGTTTTTTTGCTATTTTACAAGCAGTTGGTTTATGCTTTGTAGCACGACCACATATCCTTACATTCATTAATTTTTCAGCAATCTTAGGTTCATATTTCTGTATTTTTTCCCATTCCTTTTGCTGCAGTTTCTTCGCGATTTTATAATCTTTAGTGGCTGTCTTTTGTCCTTCGGGTATTAAACGCCTTCGAAATTTCAAATACGGCATCCACCAAAAATAGCCTCCAGGTTCATTTTTCAAAAGAGAACCAGGCAATTTGTTCTTCCGGCTTTCAGGAATAAGCGCCAAAGGCTTTTCATCTTTTTTAGGCAGCCAATAATATCTGCCGTTGTTAATGTAAATTGTTCCTGGGAAGGGTTTTGCCTTCCTTTTTGCAATTGCCTGACGAAAGCAGTCTCTTTTTTGCCAAAGAGTTATTGCATAATCATTCAATGTTTTTCGTGCTTTATCCCAATAATATTCAAAGAATTTATCATCTTTTCCGGAAATATTATATAATTCCACAAAAGCATCCTTGCCAGCTTCATTTGCTTTTACAATAACATCTTCTAATTGGGATGTCCTAAGACGGATTGGTTTATAATCATTCTGTTTTGCAAGAAATTCAATAGCCATTGCTTCAACAATTTTATAAGATAGATCACCGGAAAGCCTCTTTGTACCCACGTAATAACCACGAAGGTTAGGATTTCTGTTAAAGGATTTGGCTATCTGGCCTTCAAGACCATCAGGAAGTTTATTATTATCAGCAGAAATATCTACCTGCTCATAATCACCATGCTTATTTTTAATTTCAGGAATACTGTATGTATTAAAAGCAGCTTCATTATAAACCTTCATTGTCTGATGATTATGAGGTTTCTCTTTGGCACGGTGTTGGCCTCTCAATGCTTCTTGTATTTTCCATATACTAAATGCTTGCCTGACAGTCCCATTTGGGCCAAACAGCATTGCCTGCGGCCTTGTTACACCACGATTAGCAGCATATCGCTTATAAAACTTCAAATCGTTTGATGAATTAGGAGCAGACAATCTTTCAAGAGCCATTATATAACCTGAATTCATTAATTCATCTATTACAGATTCTGCATTTTGAGGAGGATTTATATGGCACTTTACATAAGTTTTGAATTTTTGTGCCGCATGTTGATACTTTTCTTTATCGTTGAAAAAGTTTTCAAGATCATCAATAAAACTCACTTGCCTGGAATCGTATCCATGAACATCAGCTATCTTTTCCTTAAGGGTTCTTTCCGCACCGACTGAATAAAAAGCTTCTCCGCCATAAATTGAATCATGCTTATCTCCCTTTGATTCAATTCCGCTGTAATCGCTAACCTGATATGAACCTGCCATTTTGAAAAATCATACACCTGCCTCGGTGAGAATATTTTTTAATTGAATTCCTTGTTGGGTAAGTTCATATTTTGGATGAACTTTCCTTTTGGCAATAACTTTCCTGACCAGCCCTTTTTGCAAAAATAATTTGATAACATCTCGAACATTATTTGCACTCATTTTCATTTGAGGATTTTGCTGAACCGCCTTGCGTTTAATTGTCGCCGGCTGCATAGGTTCGGTTAAGGTTCTAATAATTGCGGCACGATGGCTATAACATAACCAGCCATATAATTCCCAATCAGTATCAGGTAAATTTTTAGCGATGGATGGAAGATTTTTATCGTTTCGTAATTTTCTTTGGCACAATATACCAATAGGTGTAAGCCAGTATAAACGGCTGCGTTTGGCAGTTGGATTTAAGCATTTAACCAGTCTGCATAGAGTCAACTGTCCTAAAAGCATTGAACATTGATCTAAACTAAGCCCTGTGTACTTTGTCAGTTGCAAGGCTGTCATTGGTTGTTTCAAATGCGTGATTATGGATTTTCGGTTTTCACTTTTCTCTAACCATTCAACAACTTGTTTTTGCTTCATACGCAAAACGCTGTTATAAGGCTTTTTAAGAAATGAACTGATTTACTATGCAAAAGTGACAACAGATTAGGATTTGGGTTAAGATACGAATTTATGCTGAACTTTCACCACAGACAACACATATCTTCTGTTTAGGTTATTAGCTCAAAATTATTCGCGAATTATATTTCAGGTAAACTTTACATGGCGAATTTTTGTATCTATTTTCCTAAAATCACTGAGAACGGTAGCAACATCTTGAAATAATTGATTTAGCTCTGTTTTAGTTAAGTGTTCATATTTTAGGCATTCCCATTTCCCCGATTTCTTGTCCAATTTAGGCTTGTAGTTAACAACCGTAACAGAATCGGCATTATCGGCTGGTTCTTCATTGAAATGCCAATTACCGTGTATAAACAAATTTCGCTGTTCACGAAATTCATCAATGTTATCGAGGATTTCCTCAAGTTTCGCAAAGACCGCCTTGTGTTCCAGTAATCGAATTTTTGCTATCAATCGAACTTTCTCAATCAACTTTGAGATTGACATACCGTGCAATATATAAACTGCAACTAATGAGCATTCTTCTTTGGTAAGTAAATACTCAAGAAGATAAACCATTCCATGCTCAAGTGAAGCAAAGGCAATAGAAATTTTACCCAATAAATGGTAAATTGTTTCATTATTCATAATTTCAAACCAATCTAATTTTGATGTGACAAACCAATAATTTTATTGCACCTGATAAAATCTTTTTATTCTGTAAACGTATTTTTGACTCGTTTCGATTTCATAAAATATGGAATCCAAATCGTTGCATAAACGCATACAGCAATCACAGGATTAATGGAATCGATTGTGACTTCTTTAAATATAGATGCGTTGATAAGAGCTTGAATAAGGTTAGCAAAAATTGAAGCAATTATAAGTCCAATGAATGCTGATATTGCGCTACGGCGATGCTTAAAAAATAAAACTGCTATAATGATAGCGGCGATTATCATGACTATATCAATGACTCCGGAAAACCATAGACGCAAATCACTTGTAAGTTCAGGCATAAACGTTTGTATATTGCTAATACCTACGAAGAATTGCAATGTGGATATAATGGGAGCACAGACCAGTCCGATTGCTGGAATAGTGAGCCATCCGCCAATTCCTCTAATTTTAAGTGCAGGTCTGCGAAAATTATTTAATTCTGCAATTGTTATTTGTTGTTCAGCCATGAATCTTTTCCTTTTTATAATCAAACCTAAATAAGTTCGTTTAGCATTCCCTTTTCTTTCAAGCTGCATAAAAAATCGAGTATTTTAGTTCCAAGTGCTTTGTGGTCTTCTGCAAATTTTTCAAGTAAATCTTCTGCCCATTCCGGATGTAACTCTTTTGCTTTATTTTTTATTATATCTCTTGCAAAACGCTCATCCCAAAGGCCGCGACAGTCATGCCAGACATGTCCTATGAATAGATGGTACTGAATATTATCGATGGGATGCCATTTATAGGCGGTTTCTGGTGCGAGCCATGCGTATAAGGCATTCATAGTTTCTTTAGAAAAATTCATATCGAATCTCCTTGGCGTTTGATTGAAAATTTACTGAAAATTCCCTACTTCATTGTAATTATATTATAGCTTTTTTGAAAAAAAATTCGTATCGGGAAAATTCAGTATTTTAAGGTAAGGGATTTGACCAGTGTTCACCTGTTTTCAAAATAATGACAAACAAGTTCAATGTATTTTAAAGCAGATATTCTGAAATAACAAAATAAACAGGAGGTTTTTCAAAAATGGAGTGCAGTCAATGCAGAAAAAAACTTGAACTTGGCGTCGATGTAATCACAGTGGAAAAATCCGTCTTAGGCCCAAGGGGAATCGTACCTCTGGGTGAGATAGAATATTTCTGTTGTGAAGCATGTATAGCAGATTTCTACAGCAATGTAGATATCCCGCATATCGACCGAAGGATTCCATAAATTATTTTTCTTTTTTCATTTGTTCAGACTTCAAATCTGATCAAGCTATTCCTTTTAGCCTGAGAACCTCATCCACTTTCATTTGCAATGCTCTAAGTTCTTCTTGTTGTCTTTCAATACGCTCTGCCTGTAATTTTTCTCGCCTTCTGGCTTCTTCAAGCTCATTCTGAACTTCTTGCAAATTGCTTGTTAAGAGCCTTTTCTTTGGGGCATGTCTATCGATTGCAAGATAGTTGATATAGGCATTAAGTGATTTTGATGAGGGTGTATGACCCAATCGAGCATTTACTTCATCCCTTGTCCATCCGGATTTTAACAAATGACAGGCCATACCTGATCGTAGGTCCTTCCATCGAATTGCATCACCGATTGGCATGCATTTAGCTCCTGATTTTCTGCAAGCATTTTGAATAACTTTTAATGCCTGCCGATGTTCAAATGTGAATATTTTATCATTATCTTTGAGGCCATTAAGAACCATATCTAAATACCTTACTGTTTCGGGATATAATGTTGGCTCACTTCGTGTTATTCGGCTCCTTTTGATTTTTGCTTTTGGCAGATTAACTATATATTCATTCTCGTTTGTATGTGGGTTCTTCTGCTTTATAATATTATTTTTTGTCAAAGCTAATAAAGTGTTAATATTTTCTCCAATATCCCACTGCAACCATAACAGGGCAAGATGTGCAGGATTTGATACGACACTAACCAATTTTCTGAATTCTTCTTCAGTAACAAATCGTACTTCTTTGTTGCTCATTGAAGTATGGTATTCCAGAACATTTTCAGCTATCTCTGACTTTCCTGCAAGTTTGAAAGGCTTACCCCGAAAAATCTTACTATAATAACCAGCAGTGTCCCCATATTTTTGTCCCCTTTGGTTCTTTATGATCCCATCTTCCAGGTCATCATAAACTTTCTGTATGTCCTCTTTTGTCAAATCTTTCCATGGCTTATTCTTGAACCAATCATTTACTTTTTTCAATTTGTAGACATAACCTGAAAGTGTTTTATAACAGGAATTATCCAGCGTTGCTAAGCCATTCTGCCGTTTCAATTTCCATTCTTCAAATACAAAGAATTCTTTCAAAAGATCTCTATTAGCTTTACAAATTAACTCATCAGCAAGAAGATGCTTTTTTGCTTTTTCATATTGTTCTTTAAATTCCATCAGGCAAATCATGAGAATAAGACCCTTTATAAGTTTTCCACCCAATTACACGAACAAAAGTGGTCGACGCCCTGTGCAGGATATGACCGGTTCTGTTCATGTTTTTAGGGCGTAAGGTTTTTGGTCTTATTGCTCATAAAACATTTATCTAATCTACAAATATAAATCAGTTTATCATTTATAAATTTTACTGTTTGTATTCTCATACTTCATAAATTTTTGTAAAAAATGGAAACCAATTCAAAAAACACCCATGTCAGTAAGTTCAGTCCTGAAACCCAGCGATTGATTAAAGAATTGGAAATTTTTAAACAACGAGAGTTGGATAGGATTTCTAAATTGGAAATCACTACGGATAAATGAGTATCACATTCGACAGGAATGAAAAGAATAACTTTTTGTACCATACTTGTTATCAATTACGAATATTTATGGAGACCGAGATGATTTATTGTTTGTGCTTAATTTAAAGCTAATGAATATGATAATAACTATGGCTCCTATAAGGACAGAGTAGAATCTTATTGAAATCGGATCACAAACAAGATAATAACCCAATAAACACCATATTATTACCCAAATTTTTATGCCAATTAAGGATAAAAAAATAAACTGCATCGGGGGCATTTGAGTTACTCCAGCAGGTATTGAAATAACAGACCTTATTAATGGAATATTCCTACCAAATAATATAATACTTTTTCCAGAATTTTTATATGCCCGATATACAATTTCTATTGCATCTTTTCCAAATCCAAAAAGTGAAGCTAATTTATTGTACCTACTCCTATGAATTTTTCTAAATAGCATATCAATCTTATTTTTTCCACTATGTTTTGCTATATAGTACCAACAACACGTCCCCAAAAGATTTGAAATTGTTGCAATAATTATAACAAGATAAATATTGATTTGATGTTTTGCAGCTAAAGCCCCGAATCCAACACATATAAGTTCACTCGGTGGAAATCCTAACGCAGTATTTATAAACATTAGGATTGCCAATCCAGGATACCCCAATGATTGCCCCAAAATGATAAGTTTTTGAAAAAAATCATGCATTGGATTTATTGGATCGGTTGATTGATAGTGTTTTTGCCAGGTAATGTTTTATAGAGTAAGATTACAAACAAACTAGCAATAGCAGAAATAAAAATAGATATTATATTGAATATTACGAGTATTAATGAAAGCAAAGAAATTGATACAGCAATAAAGATAAATGAACAATCAAAGTTGCTACTAAAATCATGAAAAACTGGTTGAGAGCGATCTTCACGAAACATTGTCGTTGCTGTTTCAAAATCCTCTTGTGAAAGGTATTTTTTTATTTTACTCAAAACAATTGATTCAGCTTGAAAACGAGGCTGGAGGAAGTGACCGATAAATTTACGACCAACTTCAAGTTCAGCTTCAATTGTATTTGTATAAAATCTCACGTGTAACTCAGCTCTTCCATCATTTAAGGGTAAAACAAGCCCACCAATTTGTCCACGATATATAAACTGCCAAATGGTCTCTTTAAACCCTGCTTGTCGTAATGCCTTATAAATACTGATTTGATTTTTGTCGTTTGGCTTAAATGACGACCAATGTCTAGGAGAAAAGATACCTAGTGATACCAATGGACGTTTTTGTTTTAGTATTTTTTTATTTTGGCTAATTGATTTCATAAGCATAAGTACCTGTCTTAATTCAATATTAGTGAGCTATTAAGGTTTTCCTATCATCGATTTTTCAATATTTGCTATATGTTTTTGAATCGGATAAAATACTCCTACGAAAATCATTGCTAATGAGATGATGACAGCAATCAACAGACCTACTAATGGATTGGTAGAAAAACCTTCCCCAAAAACTCTTTGGAATACGTCAAAAGTAATAAAGCTTAATGTACATAGTGCTGTTAACACTGAGGCAACAGACATATTAAAGACCGATGTCCAAAATCTATGTTTATATTGTAGTGAGGATAAGTATCCTCCCCAATTTTTATCGTCTGGTTCGGCTCTATCATTTGATAAATGCAGATCTAATGTTAGAAGAAAATCACTTAGCGAAAGCAAGGAGCCATATATAATTCCAAATATTAGATGAAATTTATAATTTGTATGTGGAAGACCAAATAATTTTAGACTCAAAAGTGTACCTACAAATATGAAGCCGATTAACGGAGTACGGATATAAAATTTTTTAATAAAGTTTACGACTAGTGTTATACCTAAAAACAATAGAATAGATAATACGGCAATAAACATAACCAATTTTAATGTTACTAATTCACGAACTTTATTCATCTGAGATATATAATCATTACTAACCAATAATTTATCTTTTAAGAACTCTTCTGATGTCCTAAGAAAGTCCCTTGGTGAATTGGAATCTACAAGTTTACCGTTGGTTTCTTCTAAGTGAAGAGAAAAAATTTGACTAGAAAATTCTCTAACAATAAGACCCCCTTTTTTCTCTGCCTGAATAAAATCACGAAGATTGCTTTGGTCGTAACAATAAGGGATGAGAATTGTTGCCAAGAAAATAAGTGTTGCCACAGAACCAATTTTCAAAGCATATTTTTTTGTTGTAGAAATTTCTGCTGCATTTCGCTCTGTCATTATAGCACATCCTAATGAAAATTTTAAAAGTCATCCCAAAACCCTCCGGAGCAAGATAAAAACACAAGATTTAACTTATACCCAATTTCTCATTCATTGTACAACTTAAAGTTCAAAAAAGGTTTTTGCTATAACTAAGATAAATTTCTAAAGATGCATGTATAAAAAAGTTTACTTAATTTTTGTTGAAAAAAATGAACACATTAATGTGATATAAGTAGCAACTATATGGCACTTCTGGCATATTCAAACTGTCGTATTTTGCCCATCTTGACATTGGGTAATTCTTCGCAATTGTGTTTTAAGGTTCTTAGAAACCAAAGTTTTGCCGAGCAAATCAGTTCAAACATTATTAAGGCAAAGCATTTTTTGTATTTAAAAAGAGTGAAAGGGGTTGTCAGGGAGAAATGCGAAAATGTGTACTTAGTTGGCTTACCAAGGGAAAGCGACGAAAAACCATTATGATTTCTTTAAAACAGCCCATGACTGCAAAACAATTATCTATTATCACCGGTTTTCGAGAATATTGCTGTAGCTATGTCCTGCAAGAGCTTCTGCGAGCTCGGATAATCGTTTGTCTGAATCCACATGCCACAAGGAGCAGATTATATTGGTTCACAGAAGACGGCAGACAATACCAAAATAGAATTCTAAAAATGCAAGGTTTACCCGCTTTGAAATTTGATTTTCCCATAGTGAACTGGAAATTTTATGGATGGATATGCTACTCGCATCGGGCAGAGATTATTAAAGCCCTTACTGAACCAATGCAGCCAAGTTCTATCAGACGAAAAATTATAAAACAAAATCCCGTCATGAGAATAAGTGCCAACAACGTCACTGATATACTTCGGCTTTTTCTCAAAAAGAAAATAATTAAGCCTGTTAAAATAGGAAAGCAGGCTCATTTGAGATACGAGCTTACATTGTTAGGAAAGCAGTTACAGGGTATAAGTTTAAATTTACTAAAATTCAAAAATGCGGATTAGGCAGAAAATATGATGTAACATGATTGTACTCAGGTTACAAAAAGGTATTGGATTGTAACATAATTCTGTAATAATCATGTTACACAGCTAAAATAATCATAACCCCTTTAGTTCTTGTGAGTTACCGTTTTGATGAATAATCATGTTACGGTCCAAGGGGGGAGGGAAGTAATTATGTAACGTAGTTATGTTAGAGGTTCGGCGTTGTGGCAACTGTACATGGCCTCTAATGGGACAAGGGAAGGGGTACATCTTTGGGATTTGGGTGTTTGGAATAGTAAGTTATGGTTTGTTTTCATCGGTAAGCGCTTATTATAAGGTCTGAGTTTATCATCATGATTTGATATCGTCAGCGTCGTCTTATTTCGTTTTTAAGGATTCGAAAGTTATAAATACTTTATCTATTTTAACAGTGAATGAAAGGTGATTTTTACATAAAAGGAAGGCAGAATTTCAAAAGTAAAGGTGAAAGACAGATAGCAAGGTTTCTTGAAAAAGAGAATATTCTTTACAATTATGAATCGCCATTGGCTGTTGTGGATGATGGCAAGACCAAGATTTGGTACCCTGATTTCCAATTACCGGAGTATGGACTTATAATGGAGTACTTTGGTGTCACTGGTAGTGCTGAATATGATAGGCAGACTAAGCATAAAATGGATGTTTATAAAAGTTCAGGTATTGAAGGCATATTTCTTACGGAGGATTCTTTGAAAGGCGATTGGCCGGCTTATATTGCAGGTCAGATTGGCAGTATTCTTAAGGGCAGACTTGATAGGTTTTATAGCAGGAATAATAAGGTTTGGCCGTTCGATGAGTAAAGCTATAGTTTAGCAATTATGTTTGAATTCTACTTGTAATTATGAAATGATAATAGAATAAATTTTATTGTTAGTGTAATTAACTTTTGTTACATTATAAATGTTTCGAGAAGGAAATTATGTTTGTGAACCATTGAAACAATGGGTACGGCTAAATCTTAATATGGAGATATGTGATATGGTAAAAATACAGGAGTGCAGAGAAGCGGTTGGCAAAACACTTGCACCTTATGGGTTATTTTTGCAGCGTGGTACATTGCCAGATAGCGATACTCAGGGTTTTCCAGTTGAGCCAGGCATTTGGGCTATCACGGGTGTTGTAATGGGGATTTTCCTACAGGCTTTTTTTAAGGCATTTGGTAAGGAGTGTGGTAAGAATGCAGGTAAAGCAATTTGTAATTGGCTCTCATCTAAAGACAACCCCGAATCAATGGTCAAACAAATTGAAGAAATATCTCAGTTGGAAACTAAGGAAATTTTGGATACAATTAACAACATTGCCGTAACAGTTGAGCAAAACCGATATGAGCAATTTGTGATTGAAGTGCAGAAGTCTATGACTGCTAAAATGTGTGATTTGGGATTGCCTACAAACCGTGCAGAAATAGTATCTACGAAAATGGTTAAAATCATAGAACATCGTTTAATAGATTCCGATAAAGAAGAGTAAAAGAACCATTGTATGGATTTCAACCCTCAACAGGATTTTCTTCGGGCATTGTGCCTCTATTATGGCGCTCGTTGGCGTCTCATGAAGGCAAATACGTTGCGATGTCTTAATATGGCCACCACCAAAGACGAAATTAAGTCGCACCTGTTACATCAGATACGTATAGGATCTCGAAACCATAATGCAATGCTTTCGCACATTCCTCCTATGGAGATAATACTACCGCACCTATTGTCACAAGCGAGAGAAGAGTTGTTTGTCGCCCAAGGAATATTCACTTTTTGGGCAAATTTATACGAAGCCGAAGACAGTCATCTCCGCAATGATGTACAATTTCTGAGATCGGTATCCGGAGATTTGATTACAACATGTGCACACTTTCACACTTCCGAAATCGACGCATCTCGCGAGGCTTTGAATTCGTTACGTTTGTTAACCATAAACCCGAAAGAAGAACTTAAGAAGTCGATTGAGTTTCTTTATCAGCGAGTTCTTCTCATGCCGATCCGTTGCTACGAAAAATTGCGAGGAATAATAGATGAGATTGAGACTGATGAGGACTTTCACTATGACAAAATCGCAGAAGAAATACTTCAGCCAGAAAACATCCGAAATTTGGCAGTTAGTTATATTGAGCGTGGTGAAACGTTTGTAAGGGATGCTAAAATTGCACCTTCTATCGAAAGCCAATTCGAACTTCTTTATCAAGCTCTGCCATGGTTTTACCGATCTGTACGTTTGGCTCAAGATACTAAGAATTTGTCGATAGGCACAGCAGATGAGAACTTGGCCCATGATATGAAGCTGGAAGCTTATGCTGCTGAAGAGAATCGCGTTCAAATCTGTTGCTTCTTTCGTACTTATGGCGACATTCAGTGGCGAGGTTTGTTTAGTGAAATATTTTGTCTACAACCTATTGAATCATTGATCAATGGTGGTGTCGAGCGATATTTAAATTTTGTGGCCAAGGCAAGACCCGAAATGGGGCAGTGGTGTCATAAGGCCGTAAAGGAAGCTCTTAAGAAAACAGGTTTTCTGAAAAATGAAAATCTATGTGAGAAAATCAAGGCAGCACGGGCAAGCAATTTAGAAAATATCATTACAGCATTCTTTCATGAGTTACCCCAGGTTTTTCCCGAAAGGATGCGTGATCAGGAATTGGCTATTTTTTTCCATTCAGCTGAATTGGCCCGCAACGATCTCAAAATTGAGGAAGAACTCTGCATGACACATAATCCATCGGAGGCGATATGCCCTCGTTGTGACTGGTTTCACAAACATCAGTGCAAAGAAGCGTTTAATTCTGGTAGACATCTAATCAAAGCATGTGCCGCCTTCATAGAATTAACCCATTCCACTGATCAAAATGCTTAAACCAAGATTGATTGAATCAAGCTCCTATATTTTGTAATTTGTAAGTAATTTATAGAAACAAATATAATTACAAAATGTTTTCTATTCTTAATTTGGCATGAAATATCAGAATCTAAATAAAAATATTATTTCTTCAACAATTTATCTTTCAATTTCTGTTTCCATCTTACCATACAGGCTAACCGACTTTAGTAGCTTTCTAACGATTATGCAAATTCAAAGCCATAAAAGGCATCTCGCAAAGAATGCGAGGGTGCTCGATTAACCATTTAAGGCTTTGGTCTTGCAGACGGCAAGAAGTAAGCTCTTAAAGCGTGAAATTTTATTCACTTCAGTCGTACTGGTATATTATCAATTAAGATATTATTATGTTGTAATTTATTTTTTCCATTTTACGCTATTTTTCCTAAGCTTTTAGGTTTTTCCCCTTAAAACAAACAAGCTTTTCCTTGCCAGCTCGCAAAATTCATTAATCAATTTCTGGCGAAATCAAGCCTTCGGTGCTTAATCATTTTCAGAGGGTTTCGGGCTTGTATGTTTTGCTTTATGAATAAAGCACAGGGTCGCTCCGAATGCAGAGGTTTCGCTCGCAATTCTCGCTAAAAACGTAAAAGGCGGAAAAATCAGAGACGCTATGGAAAAAATAAATTCACATAAACAAAAATCTAAAATTGAATTGAAAGATTTGCCAGCAGTAGCAGCACTGCCAATCTTGAGAATACCTGATAAATCTTATTTCATTGATTTGGCATTGAAGCAATTTAGAGAAGTTGACAGTTCATTCAACTATATTGATTTTGACAGGAAGATGGAAAAATATTGTGCAAATACGTGAAAATCGTTTCCTGCAAGTGTGGAAATTTATGCGATTGTAGCACGGCCTGCAAATGGGAGAGTGTGCTGCACTTGCTGTCTTCATACTTTAGAATAGAAATTTGCAATCTTAATTCAACAAGCTGAATATTTGCTATTAGCTCATTATAAAGAAATTTCTGTTTGTTATTTGTTTTTTCCACTTAACGCTATTTTTCCTAACCTTTTAGATTTTTCCCCTTTGAGGGTCGCATTCGCTAAAAATGTAAAAGGCGGAAAAATCAGAGACGCTATGAAAAAAACAAATTCATACAAACAAGAAATTGAGTTAATTGAGGAGCTAATAGCTGTTATTGATTCAGCAAAAGTAAAGCTGGTATCAATGCTATATTCAAAATTGATTAATGAGCCAACAGCAGAGCAATTAGAGCTTATGAATCTTTTGTATATCCCATATACATCAGCTATTTCCAGAAAGCAAGCTCAACAGCTTATAGATACCAGATGCCAGCGAATTTTTGCCTCAATTTTAGCAGATATAACTGCCAAAAATTCGCAGAACCTTCATATTGAAATTACTGAAAGGAGGTGTAGGAGTTAGATATATTTTAAAAATGGGAACAGATATTTATATGGAGTGGAAAGGTAAAACCAAAGAGGATGCTGAAAAGCAAATGACAGGTTTTTCTATTGATGCTGGTGATGTAGGTTATTTAAGAGCATCTATTGGTATGCGAAGTGAGAATGCTTTTCTTAGAATGCTGTTTAGTGTTGACAAATACTGGGATAAGCAGGAAAAAATACCATATGATTTTAAAAGCAATTTTGAGATTTTAAAAGAACTTGGGTTTAGATATTTGATATGTGCTTATACAGGTTCAGATTTCCAAACAACCGAACAAGAGCATCTTGAAAAACAAATGAGCCAAAATAAATTGGTTATGCAAATACTTCAAAAATCAAATATTTATAGTGAAATAAAAATGGATGCAGTAGAAGATTTCAGGTTTGCTGTTATGTGGCTGGAAAGCGTGTTTAAGTTTTTTTGAATTCGGCATTGAATTGCAGGACAATGGACTTGAACCATATCCTTATATCAGTTGGTAAAATGATAAAATGTGATTTATGCAAAAAGAGAAAAGGTGAAATCCCTGTCACAGATGAAAAAGCTGGTAAACAGATATTGATATGTGAAAGTTGCGATTTAGATTTATTTGATGCTCGAACTTTGCAGAATAAACTCGTCAAAGAGATTAAAATCCAGATTAAGCACCATAAAAAGCGTCAAAATATCCCTGCTGTTAATTCTCTGGAATATTTGATGTCGATAATTTAATTTTTTATGTTTTTATCTTTATTTTTTTTTCGACCTTTATTTCTACCGACTTTTCCATGTCTTCAAAACCATAAAAAGTCTATTCGTGATTATATTTGCACACTCAAATCCATTTTAAGGTTTTGGTCTTGCAGACAGCAGGTGAAAATATAGATGTTCACTTCTTAAAAAATGTAAAAGGCGCTTCCATAGTCAGCTAACCTTTTAGATTTTTTCTCTTCGAGACAGAAGTTCACAGTTGTTCTTTGAGGCGTTTTTTATTGACGCCCCTATGAGTGAAATCATATGGGGCTGTTAAGCCTCAAAGTAATTGAAAGGAGGTAATCAAAAAAATGGATAACATACAAGCAAACATTAATGAATATGCATTTATGCTCGAGCTGATAAAAGCAAAATTTACTGGCAGTGATGCAATAGTAATTTTACAGGAAATGCGAAAAGATGCTCGTGCTGCTGCAATACAGAAAGGCTATAAAACTGATATGCCGGCAACACCAAAGCAGCTTAGCTATTTGAAAGGTCTTGGGATAGAAATATCAGAAGGCCTTACCAAAAAGCAGGCATCAAAACTGATTGAGGATGCTGAAAAAGCAAGAAATTAATTTTATTGAAGAATAGGGAGCAACAATTGCTCCCTTATTTTTTTGAATTCCATACATTAACGTTGTCACCAGTACTACTAAGTGAGGTTGGCTTCTTTTTTTGAGGAGTGTGACCACTCTGTATACAAAACATGTCGCATTAAACTTTCAAGTATAGTGGGTGTATGTTGTGTTTTCTTTAAAGACAACTGTTTTGGTGAGTTATACTTTTGCTGTTCTAACAGGTTTTTTGCTTTTTGTATTATAGATAGAGCTAACTTAGATTCACGATTACCTGTTTTGGCTGCCCGCTGCGCCAAATTCCAATCCAAAACTGAAAGTACCTTCAAAAACTTTTTTGTTTGGGTCGAGCAACCTGTATGTAAACACATTAATCCTAACCAAAGTGCTCCAATATGAAGCCCTACAAGTGGTACTGATTTGCATTTGGGAAGCCACTTTATTGCAATCCCCATTGGTTTTATATCGACTGGCTGGCCTGCTTCTGCTTGAAGTTCCATATTTTGAACCAGTAAATTCATTCCTTCTTCAAAGTGCCCTATATCTGCTAAAATCTCAACCTTTAGTAACCAAAGAGATGAATCAAAAGCATTAAGAATATCCAAAGCCTGTTGCTTTTTTCCTTGCTTAAAAACCGTTTTTATTTCCCCCTTTATCGCCCTAAGTATAAGATCATTCGAGAGTTCTATATCTTTTACTTTTTCTGATTTTTCACGTGCAGTTCGGTAACATTCTATTGCCTGCTCATATTCTTTAGCACGAACGAGGCAATCGCCCATATCTAACAACAGAGGTGAAATCATAATTTCACCTCTTACACCCATATTTTTGACAAGTTCCATACATTCCTTATCCCTACCTTCCACATTTAAAAGAAATACAAGAATTGTTTTAATCTCGATGTTATCGGGAAACTTTTTCATTGCAAATTCTGCCAATTTTACTGCTTCCTTCCAACGCTTGAGAGATTTAAGACTTCTCAAAACAGCCAGGACTGTTGATGGATTCATAACTGATGATAGTACAACTTTTCCCACCTTTAAAGCTTCTTCGAAACGTCCGAGACAGTTCAAACTCTCAGCTTTTTGTAATTGTGCATACCATAATTCGCTATCAGGATCTTTTACCAGTTCGATAGCACGCTCTGCTAATGATAAACCATCCTCTGCCGATGCACCGCTTTTTATAAGCACATTTGCTGCAGTAGCAAGGGCTATCGCAGTTGGCGATTCAGATTCTGCAATACAATGCGCCAATTCAATGGCTTTATCTTTATTTCCAGCAAAAAATTCTCCCATTGCCAAATCAACACTTAATAGAATACGATTTGGGGCTAATTCATGGCCTGTACGAAGATATTTTAATTCAAATTCTCTTTTGGATGTCAAAATCGCAGCTAAATGAGCCTCTGCCCCAGACATAGGGGTATATTCAGATGATTCGAACTTTTTCTCAAGCTCCTTTCGTATGTCAAAATGTTCTGCAACTTCTTTGAATTGCTGCATTGCAAAACACGGCGTATTTACAGGTGATGGATCAGGTAGTTCTTTTACCGCGGTCAGAAATGCTTCAATTGTTTTCTCCTTTTCTTTAACTACAGCAAACGCTTGGGCAAGATAAATCGCAGCAAGCCAAGGATGTAAATCTTTGTACATCGTACTCACAGGTGAAAATAATTCTTCACTGCGTTTTAAAGTGAGTAAAATTTCAGCACGTTCCTCGACAGCTGATAAACTCAGTGGGTTTAAACATAAAATATTCCCATATATTTCAACAGCCCTCTCTTGACGTCCAAGCCGTGTAGCACAGCGTGCCATGTTTGTCATAATGAATTCATCAGGTTTATACGTTTTATGGATATACTCAAGAAATTCCATCAGCAAAACATCGTCAGATTGCTTGAATAGAAACTCTAAGCACCGATTAATTTCTTGGGCTGTCATAACAACCCTGTGCCAACCAAGTTGTTGTGATTTGCGCCAAAGACATATTACTTTTTCAATTAAGCCCATACGTCCAAAAATATCGCAAAGCTCACGACAGATATTTTCATTGTCGTCCCCTAACCGCAATGCTTCTGATGCAGCACTTTTTGCATCCTCATGCTTTCCTTGTTCAAGATAACAATGTGCTTTCAACAGGTAAGCAAGAGCATTATTCTGATTCTGCAGTAGCATCTTATCACAATATGCTAAAGCATCTTCTAATCTTTTAAGTGGCACAAGCGTAAAAACATAATCCCTGCTTGTTTCAAAGCTATTATCACCATTAGCAATAGCTGTTTCAAAAGTCCGTGCAGCAGCAGTATATTTGGATAATTCGTAAAAACAACTTCCAAGTCGTCCCCACGCATACTCATCTTCTGGATTTATTTTTATAACCTGCTTCCAAACCTTCAGAGCTTCTTTGGGGCGTCCAACGATTATAAGACATTCCCCTAAAAAAGAAATTATTTGTGGGTCTTTAGGCTTGAGCTTACCTGCCGCTCTAAAAGCCTCAGTTGAGTGATAATAACGGCCTGATAAAAAATAATAATTGCCTAATGTGGTCCATAAGTCAGGCGAATCGCTGACATTTTTTACCGCTTCTTCCAGAACATGAATAGCATCCTCGGTTTTATCTGTAAGACGAAGTGTTTTTGCTTTAGCTATAGTAGCAACAGTTTTGTCCACGCCTTCTGACACCGCCTGTTCAAAGTAGTTCTCTGCATTTACCTTATCACCGAGCCGCAAATACACTCTGCCTAGACAAAGGAGAAAATACGGTCTATATGTTTCTGACAAAGTTTCATTTTCTTCGTTCGCCTGTAGCAAAAACGATAAAGCTTCTTTAAATCTCCCTTGTTGTTCAAGAGCAAACCCTCTAGCAGCAAGCAGGTCGGGCCAAAACTTAAATAGTTCTGTACCTGTTTCCGCTACTTCTGATCCTCTATTAATATTGCCTGCCTCCAGATTAAGTATTGCTACAAGTGTGTATATATTGGGATCATTCGGTTTTATTTGCAAAGCCTTTTCCGCTAATAGCAGTGCGGTTTGGATGTTCTCTGCAATATGAGTTCGCCTCTTGAAGTCAGCCTTTACAAATAGTAATCTACCCTCATTAGGCCAACGCTTCAGTGCCTGATCAATTATTGTTTCTGCTTGTTTCTTTTTACCTGCCAACCAGAGGACTTGAGCAAAAACAGCATATGCATCGGGATCATCTTGTCTAGTATGAACAAACTGCTTTACACATTTCAATGCAGGTTTTGTTTCCCTTAAATTTGCAAATGCTTGAGCAACAAAAGCTAAATCTGGTGAGTCGGGGTGCAAGTTCTGCATAAGTATCTGAAGTGTTTCAACAGCATCTTCTCTGCGTCCAAGATGGTGACAAGTAAAATATCGAATTCGGGCTGTTCTAACATCAGCAGGTGAAATTTCTGTAGCCCTGTGCAGATCCGAAAGACCTTCTTCAATGTTTCCATGCTTAACAAGCAATGCCCCGCGATTACATAGTGCCCTTACATTTTCAGAATCACAATTAAGAATGATATTATTAAATTCAATCGACTTTTGAATTTGCCCTATGTCTTCAAACATCTCACTTAAATTATGCAATACAGTAATACGATCTGTTTCCAACGATAATAATTCATTTTTGATAATCATTTCGCTAAATCGTTCTAAAAAGAGTGAAGGTTTACTATCATTGTGCAGTCCGATTGTTGAGGGAAATATCTGTAGATCGTGACTATAAAGTGTAGCTCCATCTCGTTTAACCCACCCCATAGCTTCGAGTCTTTCTATCGCATAATCAACAGCCGAGTCAGATTCTTTCCCGACTTTAATAGCGATTTCTCGAATAGTTGCTAAATCATATTTAGATGCACACCGCCGCGAAACTGAAAGCGACCTAATTAGTGTAATACATTCAGAAGCGTTCTCCTTTTGAAGCTCTTTAAATAAATACTGCCAAGACCGTTCCCGTACTTTAAGTTCCACTGAGTAAAACTCATTGCCTTTCAAACTTTTTTTACGATACGACCATAATGATGCAACAGCGCAGGCTGGGGTGTTTTCCCATCTGATTATTTCCCGTACGAAAGCATTCTGCATCTCCTCATCAGTTTCAATCAGTAAATGCTCACATACCGACTTAACAATTTTTGAAATAAATTCTTGTGGTGGATTATCAAGATTGATTTCCTTAAATTCCCAGCAATCCCAATGGTACTGTGATATACTTTGTTCAATTTTCAATCGTTCCGAACTCCAATGTGTAACCAAAACCGTTACGGGTTGTTCGTTGTGTTTGCATTGCCCCAGCAAAATACTCAAAACTTCAGGGAAATATTGCAATTTTCCTACATGATAATGCAAATTATCAATAATTATGACCAAAGGGCGACAGGCAGACTGACGCAATTGCCTAAGGTCTTCGGCAACCTCTGTAAGAACCAGTGATGTCAAAATTACTATATCCGCATCTTTAAATGTTGCAAGGTGTTGATAAAGAAAAAATGACTTTCCACAACCAGGATTTCCAACGATGCGTAGGCGCTGATTTGGATTATAAATCTCATTATGAGCAGGATGATGAATGCCCTCTAAAGAAACTGCGTCAGCTAAAGGATCTTTCAAAATCGCCTTACGCAAACCAATGCGATCCGAACTATGTAAACATAAAATATTTTCACTCCGATGTTTAATTACTTTATCTTTTGTTTCAGTTTGCTTTTTGCCGGAATCAAGGACATTTTGAGCTTTTTCAAAGAGACAAATCTTATAAGAATAGCGCCGGTTGTTATCCTGCGTACCAACTTCCGCACAAGCTAAATGACATCTAAAATTGCTAACAACCCTGCCGGAATAATTTTTGTGATAGAAAAATAATTGAATCGGCGGCCTGACTCCTTTTTCTTTACATAGTTCTTTTAGATAATAATTGATGGCTTTGGTTAATCTTGACACATTAGTTGTAGATTCCTTATGGCCAATATTTTTACAAATTATCCTGAATTCAACGCTAAAGCTTTCCAATACAGCCTTGAGATAATTAGGAAGAATTTTTCTTTCATATTGCTCAAGCTCAATATATTTTTGTTCATCTTCATGAAAAAATCTTGTTTGTTTCTTCATAGATTCGGGAAAATGTTCTTTGCATAAGAAGTGAACAATCTTTTCATGTTCCTCTTTTGTTGGCTCTCTATATTCCTCGATATTAGAAAATTTGTCCATCTTTAGGCCTTCAAATCATTCGCCACTAAAATATTTTAATAACGCACATTATTACATCACTATATTTTATTACTCGTAAGTTACAACAAACAAAAGATTTATAAACCATCAATCCTTATAATAATACATGGAAACAGATAATCACTATCACATATTTCGAATGAAGTATAAACAAAATGAAAATGACTTGCAATGTGAATTATACTATGTTGCAGACAGTGCCGCAAATGGAAGACAATTGTTATGGGGAGAGAAAACAGGATTGCAACATAATCACCCTATAAAAATTCATAGAGATTTGGGAGGACTAAAGGGTTTAGCTCTTCAGGTTTTCGAGTTACAAAAAAATCATCTGAAAGGAATTCATTCACCCTATTTTGGATTTTCTTTTGACCCTCCATATCAAATTGCTATGTGGGATCAAAGAGTCTGGTTCACAGAAAGGCTATCTGACAGAGAACAAGTGGATTTTCTAAAAGAAATGCAAAAGAACTATTCTGTCGCATAAAAGCTAAGTTATTTTTTAGTTTCAATAACCCTCTATATTTTTTTTCATTTTCTGTTGTGAATTCTGTTGTGAGTAATTCTGTAAATCCTTTAATTTTATAGATTTGCCTCATTAGTATGCTCACAGCAAAATTACAACACATTCCGTTAACTCTTGTTTTGACAAAGCATTATATGTTTTGCTAATTTTAAAACTAAAGAAAATTAATTACCAAATTAAACATGGCAAATATGTTATGCTTGACGAGTTCAAAAACTTTGACATCACAAAATGTTCAGATTCAGAACTGAAAGTTCTTATTCGTCAGACACTTCCTATACTTTTACAAGCATGTTTCAGAGTCTTAAATGAGAAGGATACAGCAAATCAAAGCCCATGTAATAATTGTGAAAATCGAGGGCATTGCAATGGATGCGATTTATTAGAATCTCAGCTTCCAAGTGAGAATACAGGCGCTCATTCTCAGATTAAATATTACGGCGATTTATTGCATAATATTGTTGATGTGAATGGAAAACGCCAAATTAAATTCGATTATGCAGATTTGAAAGAGATAGACAGAATTCGCTCTGATGACATTTTCACGCTTTACAAAAATTGCTCAATCATCTTTTCAGAATGCGAGTGGAGAATCGCTACTCTAAAAATCAGGGACGGACTTACTTTCAAAAAAATCAGCCAAATAATCGGTATTGCCCCAAGTTCAGCAAGCGAAACATTCTATAGAGCTAAAAAGAAAATGGAGCAATATCAAAAAAATAAGGCACGTAAAAAAGCGTAAAAATACGTAAATCGCGTTTAATAGTGAAAGGCGAAAAACAGTTTTAGCCATAAATACAGAAATTTTACGGGTATTTAACCATGAATATGAAAATTAAAAGACCAGATTACAGAGAAATGCTTGTAACATTAACTGCGGATTTATTTCTTCAGAATATTGCAAAAGGTTTCAAAACCGCAATACAGAAGCATCCATCCGGTTTTACATTCAATATCATTAATTTGCAGCTTAAAACTGCCTTTTCTCCAGAAATTTATCTTGTAGGTCAGCGCGAACATGGGAAAAATTTTAAAACTGATCCAAAGCTTTCAGACTTGATTGAATGGTTGTGTATAAATCTGTCTGCAATATATAGCAAAGGTGGACTAATTGGCGGTTGGTGGAATAAAGATGGAATTTTCTTTTTAGATGTGGTTGCTGTTATCTCAGGCTATGAAAATGCAATGTTGGCTGGAATGATAAATGGGGAAGAGAAAATTTATCATCCGTATAGCAGCAGATGCATAGATGTCCAAACGCCCCAAATAAACATTTACCTGCCGGAAAAGCAAAAGGCAAAACTTAAGAAAGATAAACGCAGGAGGAAATAAATGTCAAAAAATGAAGAGTTATCAGATTACCCAAATATGTCAGATAGATGGCCCACTGCGATGGATAATTGGCCAACAGGTGACGACTGGCCAAATGCGATGGACGATTGGCCTGATATGGGAGACGTAGGCAAGGATATCGGATTAAAAATTCCTCCAATGGGATAAAACATGAATTTCGATTTCAACAAAGTCATAAAAATGAAATAAATATGCAAAGGAATATTATTATGGCAATAAACCAAACGCAAAATTCAGACTTACTGCAAATTATCATAAAGATGTGTGCCGGTATAGTCAGAATACCAATAATCATAATGATTATTATCGCAGCATGTTGTATTGGATTTACTGGGATCGTGCTGTGTATTCGTGTCACAGGATGGGTTTTTTCACGATTTTTGGCAAATCCCTGGTAGGAGAATTATATGATTAATATTCTGCACAATATATCAGATCAAATGCCTGGCAAAATCTCAGAATCAATAGAATATTTTCAAACTCTGTCAGGCCAGACAGTTGAGTTTAGAAAATATGTTGTCTGTGTCATGGAAAACAACATTTTAAGGAAAAAATACGAAAAAGAAATTCTTCCGCCGTTAGCAGATGGTCGGATTCCTGAAAAGATTGAGGATATAAGAGAATGCTCCGGCTGTCTGGGGCTTTACCATTTCGAAAATGTTTTAACCTGTGAAAATTGCGGAAGGTATTACTGCCGTAATTGCAAAGGTAAAATAACAAAATCTGATGATGAAGAAACCAAAGAGATAGCGGTTTGTAAATCGTGTGAAGATGAAAGCAAATTTTCTTTTAAAAGAATTTTCAAAAAAATCTGGGAGTTGGATTAATGCTGATCAGAGACCCTAAAAATTCGAAGATTCCGAATAAATTCAGGAAATCGAATACCTCTGAATTGGCCAGTCTTCTTACGGACAGGTCTGATCTGCGTCTGAATGATAATCCTGCAAATATTGAGTTAATAAAAATGGCTATGGATGATCCTGCTGATAAAGACTGTCAGGAAATTATTGACATTGTAGTAAACCGGCAAACAAAACTTTTCGCAACCTCAGGTGATTGTTTCTGGCCTAACTACCCCGCGAAAAACCATTTAATTCCTCCTGATGATTTTATACAGTTAATACAAATGCCGACAGGAGATTTATTCGGATGGACAATAAGCCAACTCTGCCGCAACGCACTTGTAATAGCGCCTACAGGTCAGGGAAAAACCACCTTTGTTAAAAATCCATTGTCAAATCCGAAATTTCTGCAAAATGCGAGAATAATTGCCTTCTGTAAAAAAAGAGAATTTCGCGGATTTTTATGTGTTCCTCAACTTTATGGTCTTGTAAATATTTTAAGACTTAATGAGCTTCAACTGCCATTTTGCCAGCCTCCTGACAGTGTTTCTACAAAGATATGGAATAATGAATTATCCAAAATAACCGCATCGTGCTATGGCAAAATGTCCTCTCAACGATATATGAACATCAAATCGAATGAACTGCAGGATACTTGCCCGGCGGGTAATTATGCAAAACTTCGGCAGTTTGTGGAATATCTGGAAAATCAAAAATGCCATCCTTCTACACGTGAGAATCTTTACCGCGAATCCATTCTTTTCTCATTGCAGGACCTGCATGAAAACACAGAAGGAATTTTTGATTATACCAATAGCAATTTCCTAGAAGTTTTGTTTTCCACACCCGGCTTGGCGGTCATAGAAGCTGAGACGCTTGCTTCAGAGCATTTAAACTTCCTTATAACCTTTATGATGCGATGGGAATATTGCAAGCGGCTTCATAATCAGGGGAATAACACAATAATATGTATTTTTGTATTAGATGATATTACTTCTGGTGTCCATAAACAGCGTGATTATGAAACACCGGGCGGAATAAATGCCATCACAGAAAATATGTTTATGGGACATGCTCTTGGCATGGGAGTGATTCTTATTACTCATACGCTTTCAGGGCTCGGTGAAATAGCACGACAGAATATTAGTTGCTTTGTAGTCCTCGGTCTGCCCCAGGAAAATTCTAATTTTATCTGCGATATGATTAACACAAATTTAACACAGGCTGAAAAATCAAAAGTTCTTAAGCGCGGTGAAGCCATAATATTTAATTCTTCAATATGGCACAAACCAGTGTACGGTACTTTTGCAGTACCCAATATACCACTTACCTGCTCTGATGATATGCGTAAAGCGGTTGCAGATATATTTCTCAGCAGAGTTACAGGCCGAAAATATATCCCATCTACTATAAATATTGATTCAACTGCTGGAAATCCAACTGATAAACAGCCAGAGACTGAAAATTTAGTATTATCATCAAGTCATATAGCGATACTTGTCGCAATTGCTACAGGCAGGCCTAAACAAGCAACAAAATTATTCCAGCAAATGGGCTGGAACAGAACCCAGGCAAGACGAATTGTAAGCAGGCTTGAGTCATTAGGTTTAATATGCGGCCATAGATTTTCAACAGGCAGAGTTGGCGGTCAGTTATGCTTTTATGAAATTACTGTCAATGGCTGGAATATTCTCAATGCAAAGGGTGTCTATAAACCCAAATCTTTAACCAATGGTGATTTTGAGCATGAACTGGCAGCAATGCTTCTTGAGGACTATGTCAAAAATCTTGGCCTTGATATTAAATTTGAAGTCGATATCAATGGTTTAAGGCCTGATGCAGCGTCAATTGACAGAAAAACCGGTGAAAGGCATTTTTACAATGTTGGTATTTCAAAAGAAGCTCACGAAGTTGACAGCATTGAAAAGTATCTTGCGATGCTAATTTCTGAAAACACACCATTCACTCTTATATGCAGAGACGGTGCGTTTGCTAAAAAAGTCAAAGAAATACTTTCCCAGAGAAATATTAATCAGGTTATCGATATAAAACTTTTAGCTGATTTTGTAAAGGATTGAGTATGAATTTTAATAATGAAAACAATCTCCCAACACCATTGAATACTTTCTCTTTTTGTGAGGTTTTATTTTATATTTATTTATTGAACCGGCTTAAATCTTTTGAGGATACAGCGTATGCAAATTGCCTGACAATAACAAAACTTAATGAAACTATTTCTCAACTTGAAAAAAGTTTTACACAGTGTCTTGAAATTACCTGTGCATGCCAGAAACAAACAGCAGAATTACTGAATAATAATATAGAACGTCACGCCTTAAATCCGGCGATTGAAACAGTTGTCTTTTTATATGATGAAATTCGGCAATTAAAATCAGTTTCAGAAAAAAACGCTGTAAAGCTTTCAAGCGAGATCGATATATCATTGCAGTTAGCACATGATAAATTGGCATATCTTGGCATTGAGAAAATCATGCCATTGGAAGGAGATTGTTTTGACACTGCTAAACATACTGTTTGTGGCTATGAGGAAACTGAATATCCAGACCTGCATACGAAAATAAATAAAACTATAACACCAGGCATTCTCTACCGCGGCAAAGTAATCACCCCTGCACGTGTGAAAATATACCGTTATTCTAAAAATTCAGAAACCATTAATTAAGGAAAGTAAAAATGAAAAAGGAAAAATTTATAGGAATTGATTTAGGTACAACGTTCAGTGAAGTTACCCATATAAATGATGCCGGTATTGTAGAAGTAATTCCAAATTTAGATGGAGACCTTAAAACACCCAGCGTTGTTTCGTGGGCAAACGGAAAACCAGTTGTTGGCAAGGCTGCTCTACCTGATTTATCATTGAGACCAGATATCGTTATGCAATTTGGCAAAAGGCAGATGGGTAAGGTGGGTGAGAATGGCATACCTATACCATTATTAAAATCACCCGCCGGAGAAGATATTACCGCAATATACTTTTCAGCTGAGATTATAAGTTATCTTAAAAAATCAGCAGAGCAGTATCTTGGTTGTGAAATTAAGTATGTGGTTATTACAAATCCTGCTTATTTTGATGAGATTGCCAGAAGCCATACAATCGCGGCTGCAAAAAAAGCAGGTTTTACAAAAATAAAACTTCTGGATGAGCCTGTATCAGCTGCACTTTATTATGGCCTGGAAAAAGGAAATAAGGAAATAATCGTCGTCATCGATTTTGGCGGCGGAACACTCGACATAACTGTTCTTAATATTGATGCCAGCATTACAAAGGCAACTATCACTGATGGTGATGCAGAACTTGGAGGTGGTAATTATGATGAGTCAATACTTCAATTTAAGTGCGGGCAGGCAAAAGCATCAGGTTTTGAAATCTCTGCCGAAAAAGATTTGGCGACATTTTATTCGAATCTCGATAAGGCAAGACTGGCAAAAGAAATGCTCGCAAGACGTGAAGAAGTCATGCTTGTTGCTGAAGCCGAAGGCAAAAGAGTAGCTATTAAACTAACACGTAAAATGTTTTTAGACATATGCAGATCTGTTGATGAAAGATTTATTGGTTGCTGTAAAAGAGTATTTGAAAAATTACAGGAGAAAAATGTTCAAATTTCTAAAGTAATTTTGGTCGGAGGCAGTAGTCGATTATTTCATGTTCCTGAAATGGTCAAGGATGTTTTCGGTATTGAGCCTTCCAAAGACACAGACCCCGATTTTGCAATTGCCAAAGGCGCTGCGATATGGGCACAGGTTTGTTTCGGTGATAGCGACACAGCTATAAAGATTGGAGAGCACATTTATCTTGCCTCTGACATCAAGATACAATCAGTTGCGGCTCACGCAATATGTGTTGCGGCCAGAAAAACTCATAAAAATGATGACAAGGAATATAACTATGTAATCGTACCTGAAAATACTCAGTTACCGCACGAATTTGAGCGAAAATTTGCTCCACTGTATTTCGGCCAAAATTCTGTGAGTGTTAAAATCGTCCAGGGCAAAGATGGTCAGTTAAGCGAAGAGTCCACGCTTTTGCGAGAATTCTCAGTACCTATCCGGCCATCTGACACAGATTCTGACAGAATCAATGTAAAGGGGCGTTACACAGAAGAAGGCCTTCTTGAAATCACTGTATGTGATGCTCTGTTGAATAAACCTGTGAATGTGACTTTTAATTACAACCCTGGTTCAGCTGAAAATAACCAGATTTAATACGAAAGAAAGGCTGAAAATGTTAAAAATTTTAAATTCACTTAAAAAAATTGATAACGCTATACAGCGGTTTATAGGGGCATGTACAACGTGTCCCTATTTGCCTGAAAGTATCAAAATAGGAACACCGCAAAAGCGATTTGAGTATTGTCTTCCGGATTTAACGAACCATGTCTGTGACACATTATGTATTCACGATATTTCAGGAAGCATGAGTTGGACTGACTGCCAGCCAAGCCGTTTAGGTGCAAGTGTAAAGGCCGCAGAAGCGTTTGCATATAAAAGATATTCTTGTTCACCTGATGACAGGATAGGACTGATTTCATTCAATGATACGGCAGAAATTGTCCTTGAACTGACACCGATAAAACAAATCGAATTGGTAAAAAAACATTTAAAACAACTGAAAGCTACTGGCGGAACAGATATTGCCGAAGGATTGAAGGATGCTGAAAAGATTTTTGCCGGCAGCTATTGTGGCGAAATTCAAAGATTAAAACGCATTCTGCTTTTAACAGATGGCCATGGCGGAAATCCTGTAACTATTGCTAAAAGATTAAAGAATCAGACCGTTTTGATTGAGGTAATAGGCATTGGCGGTGATCCATCAGCAGTAAATGAAGAGCTTTTAAGAAAAGTCGCGACTACCGATTTAAACGGTTTTACACATTATTGGTTTTTCAGGGATACACAATCTCTCGTAAGTCATTATGAAAAACTGGCCACAGGTATTGTTTTTAAGGGAAATTCCAATGACTGAATTGGAAGCCAGGCAAATTATGGGTATCAATGACAATGCCGGTTTTGATGAAACAAAACAGGTATATGAGAAGACGCTCCAGAAACTCAGAAACAAAATAGTACCCGGTAATGACATGTCAGTAAGACATGAGGCAGAAAGAAAAATAACCCAGCTTATTACAGCTTGGGAAAGTTTAAAGAGAACGTATGCGGGCGCCAGCCATCAGCAATCAATGCCACAATATGCTTCTGCACCGGCTTACACTTCAATCAATCAAAAACAGATTGAAATAGCAGGGATTTGGATTGCAGGCTTTTTTATGCTTATAATTTTAATTGTTTGTATGAGTGCTTACAGCAATTACAAGCAAAAAAGAATGGCTCAGTTTCGTGTTCTATCAGTTCCATGGTGTGATGTTGAACTCGATGGCAGGAAAATCGGCCAAAGCGGCCAAATAGAAGCTTTTAAAGTTATGGAAGGCAAACATTACCTGGTTCTCAGGTCCAATGAAAAACTAATAGATAAATATTTTAAAATCAAACGGAGAGGACGTCTCTTGATAAAAGTTAATTTTGACAGGAGGACTGTATATGTCAGTAATGAATGATAAAAAAATATCTTGTAAAGTAATACAGATACTATGCTTCATAGTTATTATCCCTGCTTCTTTGATGATTGCAGGTTGTGTTGAAGTATTGACTGTTGGTGCTGTTATCGTGGGTACCGCAATTGCAGATGAGGCTCTAAAGCAAAAACCTGTTATCCATAATACTCCGGTAGTTAAAACTTATCAGCCTGCCCCTAAACCACAGCCTGTCATAGTAGAACCTGTTTCAAAAGAGCCTGATTATCAATCAATGAGAGACGATGCTATTTATGATTACCAAAATTTAAACTGGGAAAAGTCAGAAGCAATGTTTCAAAAACTTATTAATGAAAATACATCTGAATATATTCAGGTGGAATCTTTGATATATTTAGGGGCTATTTACTACCAGAGAGGCGATATCAACTCAGCAGAACATTATTTCAGGCAGGCTAAAAATATGAGCCTTTTAACTTTTCCATCGTCAGCTTTGTTTCCGCCCAAAATGGTATCCTTCTATATGTCTGTGAAAAAATAATGACACAAGACAATAAATCATATAAATGGAATGAATATGCAGCACTTTTGCCAAATGGCAAAATGATAAGGGGGCAATTCATACATTCTGAAAATATTCAGGTAATTGAAAATTTCAGAAAACAATTCAATAACACAGATATTTTTTACGGAATTTCTCAGCATCTTGAACCTTCATTTGATTCTGAATTTATTATCTCGATGTTCTTTGACATTGATTCCAAAGATAACCTATCAGCAGCTAAAGAAAGTGCTATCTGTTTATGTGAAATGATAATGGACAGGATTAAATTGACGGAGAATCAAATCGAAATCTTTTTCAGTGGAAATAAGGGTTTTCATGTAATTGTACCATGTGAAGTTTTTAGTGCATTTTATTCACCACATATACTCCCTATGTATAAAAAAATGGCTAAAAAAGCAGAACAGTCAGGAGCAAAATTCATCGATCAAGCTGTTTATACAAATAAAAGAATTTTCAGGTTATCCAATTCAATTAACAGCAAAAGTAATTTGTATAAAATTCCTCTGACTTTTGAAGAATTGAGGGACATTGATGTTTCCGGAATTTTAGAAATTTCAAAATCACCAAGACCGGAGGAATCATTTTGTAACTCTAAACCATCTGCGACTGCAATTCATTGGTATCGCGAAGCAATAAAATGTATGAAAAATAAAAACAACCAATTTTCATCTATAAAAAAATTGAACATAAAATTTAAACACGGCTGGCGCATACCGCCATGTATAAAAGAAATTGAAAAAACGATTCTTCCTGATGGCATCAGGCATGACACATATTTGCTGTTGGCAAGATACTATAGCTACTTGAATATGCACTATTATGAAATAGTGGAGAGATTGGGGAATATTGACAACCGCAATCCTATCAGAGATCTGGATAGTATTGAACGAATAACTGAGTTTGCCATTGAGCATCCTGGATTTGCCGGCTGTGATAATCAGGTGTTGAAAAAATATTGTAAAAATCAAAATTGTTTTTATGCAAAGCTGAAAAATAACAATGCAGAATGAAATCAACAATGCTGTTATGGACAATGTTAAAGTTCGGTCTCAAAGACCAGAAATTTTTCCTGATTTAATGACAGAGGAAGAATTGATAATTTTTCTAAGGATTCCTCAAATCAGTAATTCGGAAGATTATCATAATGTTATTGAAAATCTTAAACGTATGCACGGTTTGCCAAGAATTCATATATGCGGAAAAGCTCTTTATCCGCGAGAGGCCATTGTGGAATGGATCAGAACCAAAACAATTGCTGCAAAATAATACTTGCGCTAATATCGACCATATTATATAATATGGTTTGGGTTAATCCGAGCCTAACCAGTTTCATAAGTCAGAAAGGAATGACAATATGAAAAAGCTGGTAACGCTCTGGCAGAGACCATCTTCTGATGGCCGCTCTTTCACATATTATATGATTTATTTTGACTCTAACGGCAAACGAAAGCAAAAATCTTTAGGTCATGCTGATAAGCGAAAAGCTTTAAAACAATGTTCTGAACTGGAAAATGAACTTACGAATAATTATGTTGGTCCGGAATCAATGAGATTAAGCCAGCTTATTGGGGATTACACCAAAAGAACAAAGCATCAAGTCAGAGAAAGCACTCTTCGAGAAGCAAAAATGGCTATGCGAGATTTTATTAAATGCATCGGCGACATTGATTATTTGAATGTCAAACATCAGGATGGCGAATACTTTTTGCAACATTTTTTGGAAAAAGGAAATTCACCCGCAACTGTAGGTAAAAAACTTCGACATCTTAAAAGGATATTTCAGTTAGCATTAGAACGTAGACAACTTGAAGAAAACCCATTGCATTTTATCAAGCAGCCGAAAGTAGCTAAAAAACTGGTGCGTATTTTGAGTCCGCAAGATTGTGAAACGCTGATAAAAGCAGCAACACAATATCAGGCAACGAAGAATTACCTTCAATGGGAATTACTTATCAAATTAGCTCTATGCACCGCAATGCGAAGAGGTGAACTTCTCAACATCACTTGGCGTGATATCGACTTTGATAAAAAGACAATTGAGGTTTCACCAAAGCCGGATTCAGATTTTACCTGGTTATGGCGAATCAAGGACACAGACAGGCGGAAGCTGCCTTTGACTGATCAAGTAGTAACAATGTTAGCTGAATTGCAAAGTATTGTATCCGAGGGTTATCCTTATGTATTTGTCCCTTCTGAACGATATGACTACATCCGAAATGTTCGTAAATCAGGTAAATGGTTCGAAGAACACGGTAAATGCCCAATAAATAATTTTACCCGACAGTTCCAGAACATATTAAAGATGGCTGGTCTTAAAGATTTTGAATTTCATGACCTTAGAAGAACTTGTTTGAGCAGATGGCTTGAACGAGGGCTTAGCGAATTTGAGGTTATGAATTTGGCGGGGCATTCAACATTTGAAACCACGAGGAAGTTTTATCTGGCTGTCAACAATAACCTTGTTGACCGTGCGAGAGCAACTTTTTGATAAGGTGCCAAAGTCAGATTCTGTTGCAGTTTTGTTGCAGCGTCCCTTTTTGGGGTAATAAGCAAATAAGCTGATAAACATAACTGCTTACTAATTATGATGTTATGAATTGCGCCCGGCAGGACTCGAACCTGCAACCTTCGGATTCGAAGTCCGTGACTCTATCCAATTGAGCTACGGGCGCGTAAAGGTCTAAGTCTTTGTATTATAGACACTTGATGCAATTATTGTCAAGCCTTTTGATTTTCAAACTTCGAGGTTTCAGCAGAGGTCAATTATATTGTTTTGCTTAAGATGCACCATTTTATCGCTATTTTGGAAAAAACTTAAAAATAAGCTAGAGAAATATTAAAAATTTTAATGTATAATCTAGCTTAAAAAGAAGGTAATCTCCTAATGTTAAAAAGATATGCAACTTTCGTGTCTCTAATACGTTCAGTTAGCGATATTTTCATTATATTCCTTGTTTGGATTTTCGCTTATTACATTCGGTTTTATTCGCATATATTCTCTGCGGAAAAGTCTATTCCCAATTTTAAAAGACACCTTGTACTAACATTGCCAATAATTCTCATCTGTTACTTGTGTTGTTATTTTACCGGTTTTTACAAGCCTAAACGCACACAAAATTTATTTTTACAACTGAAAAATATTTTTAATGCAGTTGTCTTAAGCAGTTTGATAATACTGGCATTTTTTTACTATCTGCAGGATGTTCCGTATTCGCGAAAGTTGCTGGGGCTATTTATTGTTTTTGAACTATTTGGTTTAATCTTTTCGCATTTTACTATAATGTTAATAATGCAAAAATTGCGTTCTAAAGGTTATAATCTGCGTTATTATACAATCATCGGAACCGTACCAACCGCTATACAATTGATGAAAAATATTGAGGAATCTCCATGGCTTGGATTTAAGTGTGCATTTTTTATAGATAATAACCCGGCCTATATAGGCACAACAATCATGAACATACCTGTATATGGCCCTATTGAAAAGCTAAGTGAAATAGTTGAAACTCACAATGTCGACGAGATTTATCTTGCGGTAAAGGGGGATGAATCCAGAAGAGCCTACCATATTCTTAAAACTTTACAATATTCGGGAATAACGATTCGCATTATTCCCGATTGGGGAGACCTGGCTTCAATAGGCAAAATTACAATAATTCATATAGGGTCTACTGTCTTATTTTCGGCGGCCGATTCTCCGCTAAACGGCATTAATATTATATCAAAAGAAGTTTTTGACCGTATTATCGCTCTGTTGTTATTAATCGTATGCATGGTGCCGATGGCATTTATCGCTCTGTTAATAAAAATAAGTGATAAAGGGCCAGTTTTCTACAAACAAAAACGAATTGGTATTGGACGACAGGAATTTGAGATAATTAAGTTTCGAACCATGCAAATTAATAATGATTCAAAAAACGTTGCTCAATGGACAAAACGCAATGATGTCAGATGTACCAGAGTTGGAGCATTACTTCGAAGATTCAGTCTTGACGAGCTTCCACAATTTATAAATGTATTAAAAGGCGAAATGAGTCTTGTTGGACCCAGACCAGAACAACCAATGTATGCAAAACAATTTTCGGAAGAATACAAAAATTACATGCTTAGACATAAAATTAAGACAGGTATGACCGGATGGGCACAAATCCATGACTTACGGGGGGACACTTCTCTTAAAAAAAGATTGTTATATGATATGTATTACGTTAATAATTGGTCATGGTTGTTTGATATTTGGATTCTACTAAGTACGCCGTGGCATATTTTAAAGGGCAAAAACGCATATTAAATGGTTTCTAAATTATGGCCAGACAAAAAGATTTTATTAACATTTTGATACTGCTGTCAATAACTTTAAGTATCGGCATATATTTAATCATTACAACAATTTTGATAACTAATGACGGTTGCTCTTTTATTCGATGTGCTCAAAATTTTGAAAAAAATCCAATTAACATATTAAAAACATCTAATTCGGCTTATCCATTGCTTATTCTGTTAGCACATAAGTTGATTCTATGGTTTACTAATAACAACTCTATTCAAATTTGGATATATTCAGCTCAAAGTATGACATTGTTATTCAGATTACTTGCTATTGTCCCTCTGTATTTTATTGGCAAACTACTGGTTGGAAATAAACACAGCTTCTGGGGAATATTTATTCTAATTCTTCTGCCCTATCCGGCAGAATATGGCAGTGATGTTCTTCGGGAATGGCCACATATTTCATTTCTTGCAACTGCGCTTTTATTGCTAATTTATGGAAGCAATCTTGGGAATTGGTGGATGTTTGCAACTGCTGGATTATTTGCTGGTTTTGGATATATGATCAGACCCGAATGCGCCCAAATCGTATTATACGCAATACTTTGGTCATTGATTGGTTTATTTGTTCCAAAGACCATTGGCAAGTTTAAATCTATTTATTTAACGTTAATATTAATTATCGGATTTTTGATACCGTCACTTTTTTATTCGAAAATAAAAGGTGAAGTTCTACCTTTAAAGTTAAAAACTATTATAAGCCTTAACGATTATGAATTCAAGGAAATGGAAAATCCAACTTATATAACATCAGTAATACCTAAAGGCATATTAAAAGCTTTAGGTGAATTTGGTGAGAGAATTTGTCAGAATCTAATGTATATTTTTATGTTACCGTTAATGATCGGTCTTTATTATCATTTTCAAAGACAAACTAAATTTTTTACTGATGAGAGATTATTTATATTGGCTTTGATAGTTTTATATACAATAATGATGATGATGCTGCATATTAATTATGGTTACATAAGCAGAAGACACTTTTTACCTATGATTGCATTTACCGCTTTTTATATACCCGTAGGCCTTGTTATAATTTCAGATTGGCTAAGCGCAATTAATATAAAAAGAAATAAAAATAAACAGAATGATACACAAAAATGGTTCTTTATTTTATTAAGCGCGGGGGTACTAATTTGTCTTATAAAGTTAGTGGGAGTAACTGGTGAAAAAAAACACGGCTATAGAGATGCAGCAAGATGGTTGTACAATAATACTTCTCCGCTAGATATCATCGCCGTTCCGGATAAGCGAATTACTTTTTATGCACAAAGAAAAGAAATAATATATGAAGATAATAGTATACCATCAGATGTTGCTTACGTCGTAAAATTTTTAAAAAATCCAAAAGATAACGCAGAAATGGTAGAACTGTCAGGAAAAATTGTATACAAATACATCAATGAAAAGAAAAAAACTAATGATATAGTTATATATAGAAAATGATAGATGTACGTTGAAAAAAAGGTTATCAGGATTGTAAGTATATAATATTATGTCTCTTACAAAATAACATTTGGAAATACCACCCAAGTTTGAAAGCAAATACCTTTATTACAAATTCGGCAAACAACGCAAAAATACAATATGGCATTCTTTTTTTCCAAAATCTTTTTATGCCTGCTTTTAACATATCACCACTGTAACCACCAAGATTTGCATATTTAAGAATTTCTGTATTGTCAGCAAAGAACTGTCCAATTTTGAAATAGCGTCTAAATATTAATGGTAAAGAATATATGTGACTATGATAAACTTGTGCTGCTGCTGAGTAATAAACCGAATAATCATTGATAATGGTCTTTGCAGCAAAAAGCATATCTTCATTTACTATAACATTATTTTTAAATCCATTTAGTTTGTTAAAGATAGAACAACTAATTGCTGAACATGTATTAGAACAAAAAAAAGTTTTCAATCCCATAATCTTTATATCATTCTTAGTTTTCAAAATGGAATTATCAGGATAATTAAATTCTCTCGCAAAACATTCCAATGGGGCAGCATCCCGATTAGGCAATTGTCGACCATAACATATAGCTATATTTGTGTCTGTCTGCATAGGCTTTATTAGCTCGGCAATCATATACTCATTGGCAGGAATTGCATCCTGAGTGAGAAATATCACAAACTCACTTCCATCCGCCAATTCTACAGCCATATTTCTCGTGGTTCCATGATCAAAGTCAACACGATTTATTTTAATCACCCTGCAATTTCGACTCGCAGCAAGCTGCGGCGTTCCATCAACGGAATCTGAATCCACTACAATAATTTCAGACGGCTTGACAGTCTGTTTCTGCAGACCATCAAGCAGATTCTCAAAATTTCGTCCCGCGTTAAAAGTTAAAATAAGAACAGCAGTCTTTGCTTCAGGCATAATGTCTAACTCGTGTAAAAACCATCATACAAACCAAAACAACCCAATATTTCTGATAAGTCCTATTTTAAAAAATTTGTATTTTATCAGATTTAATCTTTTGCCAAAAAAACTTTGCCGGTCGAGAGACGAATATGCTTCCAATAGATCTATATGCGTCTTTGTCAATTCATCTCTAAAAATATCCAAAAAAGCTTTTGCCTGCTCACGAGTTTTTCGCAAAATATTTTCAAATTCCCTCTTATTTAATCTTGTCATATTTGCTATATAAGACCAGCTCCACCCTTTGGCACCGATGTTATTACTGTCATGTTGTCTGTATAATATTGTTGCTGACGGCACATAATCAATTTTCCCAAATGCAGCGGCCAGAAGAGCAATCCACCAATCGTACATAATCGTTTGCTCTGGAAATAATTTTATTTTATCTCTCAACGCCTTATTTATCATCATCGTACATCCGGTTAAAACATTTTGAACAAGCAGTCTATTCAAAGTTTTTCCTTTTTCGGGATGGAGGTTTTGATATTTCCAGAAAGAGTCTGCAATAACATTTAAATTTCTATCCGCGACTCCAAGATCTGTGTGAATTAACACCGGAGTTACGATACTTACTTTGGCCTCAATTTCTTTCATCTTATCCATAGTAATTTTAATCTTTTCAGGAAACCACACATCATCCTGATCGCAAAACATTGCATAATTTGTATCAATACATCCAAGAAGACGCAAAAAATTCTGTGACGGACCGACATTGCCAGCCTCATTCTTTAAAACTTTTATTGCAACCGGATACTTTCGCACATATTTTCTTATCACATCGATAGTTTTGTCAGACGAACCGTCATCACTTATGATTAACTGCCAGTCTTTATAATTTTGCGCAAGAAGAGATTCGATTTGGTCCGATAAATATCGCTCCCCATTGTATGTGGCCAAGATAATTGAAATTGCAGGAGACATATTACCTACCATGTGATGTTATTAAATTATTGATTTAATAAAGTTTTTGATTAACTCAAAAATTGATTCTCTCTTTTTCAATCACCAGCGGCCTTTTCTTCACCTGCGTCAAAACAGCACCAATATACTCACCAATCAATCCTATAAAGAATAGCTGAATCGATGCAAAAAAGAAGATTCCTATGGCAACCGAGGCAATTCCCAGTGGATATTTATCCCACATAGCAATTTTCAGAATGACATAGGTAATAGCAATCAAAAGACTGACAGCGGACGCGGCAAACCCGAATATCGTCGCGATTCGGATCATCACGCGAGAATCACTGGTGATCCCGCTGATTGCGGCGTCATAAAGTTTGTACAGACTGATGGAGGAAGTTCCGCTCGCCCTTTTTTGTTGGGTATATTCCACGATTGCCTTATCGAATCCCACTTCTGAAATTAAACTTTTTAAATAAGGATATGGCTCATCTAAGTTCCTGAATATCTCTACGATCTTCCTATCGTACAATCCGAAACCGGTGCAATGCTCTATGACATCATTTTCAGATAAAAACTTATACAACCAGTAATAGAGGCTTCGCATCTTATACATAAAGAAAGATTCCATACTCCGAATTTTAACACCAAGCACCAACTTGTAGCCCTCCTCCCATTTCTTTACAAATTCGATTATAGTCCTCGGAGTGTCCTGGAGGTCGGCAAAAATCATTACCACGGCATCGCCTTTGGCCTGCAACATTCCATAATAAGGCGACCGTATCGGCCCAAAATTTTTTGCATTTACTATGATTTTTACATTCTTATTTTCCTGGGCTATCCTTTTCAATATCCCAACTGTATTATCGGCCGACGAATTATCTATGAAAATATGTTCATACGAATAACCAAGAGGCTGCATTGTCTCTTTTACCCTCAGATACAGTTCCTCGATATTTTTTTCTTCATTATAACAGGGGGTTACAACACTAATTAATTTCACTGAAACACCTCCTTATATCGAATAAATTTTTCCATAAAGTCATCGAATGAGTCTAACGACAAGCTCTTCTTTTCGTTTTTCTCTTGTGATAAGCGTGTCATAAACTTGTCCCCCGCGGTGCGTTATAATCTGCGGGTCTTCTTCCAGAAATTTGATGGCATATTGCACTCTTTCTTCGATAACCTCTTTCGTATGAAATTTCGTGTCCATTTTGGCTATCGGCGTATTCGGATGTATCTCAAATCCGAAACAAGCGATTTCGTAAAAATGATTTCGCGCAAATTCCAGAGTCATGTCCAATTCTTGTTTTGTCTCTGTTGGGAAACCTATCATTATATCTGTCCTGATATTCATTTTTTTCTTGCTATGCCGTAAATTTTTTAAAAACGGTCCAATCTCCTTAACACGAGGATCCCTCCCCATAAGAGTCAATATCCTGGGGTTGGCGGACTGAATAGGTGTTTTTATATCGGTTACCCGTGGGTGTCCAAATGCCTTTAATAACTTTTCCCCATAATGCAAAATCCAACCGGAACTAAATTGCCCTATATGCACTTCAAAATCACCAGGCATTTCTAAAATAGGCTCAAGGACATCTAAATAGTTCTGCGCTGGCACTAGATCCGTGCCCCATGAGCCGCTGTCCTGGCCCTCTAAAAAAATGGTATTGGCACCATTGGCAAGTGATGCTCGCACAAGGCTCAACACCTCTTCCTTTGGTCGGCTGATTCGCGGTCCCATGCCGATTTTATGGGGACAATAGACACATGTCGCATCACAACCGTACTGAATGACCACGTATTTCTTCTTCGGATCGTATTTACGATAATCTTCCTTTCGAAAACCGCATGACTCCCGTAATTCTTTCCATGGGATACTGGGATCCGATACGATTTTCTCTATATCCTGCGGGCGAGACGGTGGAATGTACAAATTAACTGAGGCACCGGATTTTTTAAATTCTTCCGGTGCGATTTTCGGCAGGCAGCCGTAGACTGCTATTTTTTTTCCTAAAGTGGCTAATGTCTTGATCTTTTCGACATAGTCCTTGATCTGGGGAAGGAATCCTCCGCATGCGCCGATCAGTATCCAATCGGCTTGACGAGCGTCTTGCACAACAATCCATCCATTTGCTAAAAAATAATCCTCGAACATTTTAAATGTTATCGTGTATGTGATGCATAAGTTATTCTGCCACATATAAACACGTGACTTACTAGGCTCCATAACCCCTTTCCTTTCATACTGATAATTAACCTATTCTAAAATTGCATACGACAGGCCCGTTTCATAGGCGCATCGTTCAAGTCTCAAGTTACGTAGTCCGAGCGTATCCATGACCGCCAGCGTTTCTCCAGGATACCCCGGCTGATTAATTTCATCAAAAATGAGAATTGCTCCTTTAGGCATTCGTGGGAAAAAAGTCTCTACAGCTACTTTGGTTGCCTCATAAACATCCATATCAAGATGAAGAAGGCTCACGATCAGGTGCGGATTCTCCTTAAGATATAGCGGCATTGTTTCGCGAACATCGCCTTTAACGATCTCAACTTTGGGAATATGGCCAAGATTCCGGTTAGAATCAAATATTTTTACTGCTCTCAAGATATCCTGATCGAAACCGTCCGCTCGAAAACCTCCTTTGCAGACGTGAGGTGAGCTTTTTCCGAGATTAAAATCTTTTTCATGAATATCTGGGATGCCGGAAAAAGTGTCAAATCCTATAATTTTACGCGTGTAATTGACCGGCTCAAAGATAGCACTCAGGCTGGCAAAGGTCATAAGCGAACAGCCCGCATTTACGCCTCCATCGATGATTGACCCATGAACATTGATAATTTTACGAAAAATATCGGCTCTTGCCAAATATTTTGACAGCGATTGACGGCGAACGTATTTGGGAAAGTTTTCCAGTTTTGATATGGTTGTCCCTATGCCGTGCTCGAAATAATCCTGCAACTCATCAAAAGACTGCTTTTCTATAGCCGTCTGATTTTTCCAATCATGCATCAAAGTTTCATCTTTTTCGTGATTTGCCATTGCGTGCCTCCTTGTAGGTATACCGACTTATAATCAAGTTTTTTGAATATTTTTTAACTTTGAAACAATCCTTCCACATTCTTTTCTTTGTTACAACAAGGCGTGACCACGTTAATCATCTTCACACTAACACTCTTTTATCTGGCCACCGGCTAAATAAAAAATCTTCCCTTTAAATGAATATTTAGCTTTCAAATCACGCATTATTTCATCTTTATACGCAAGCGCAGTAATGATTACCGAGTCAACCGGTTCTGTTAAAAGTCTATCTGGAGCAGAAACCTGCAAATGGGAAACAGGTGTATAGCGGTCTTTCTTTACAGGGTCCAAATCTATCAAATAAGACACTGAGCGGGTATCTACCATAGACAGCGTCAGAACACCTTTTGCACCAGCTCCCCAAATCGCAACTTTACGCCCAACCTTACTTTCTTTACCCAAGAAATCCCGAAAGGCACCGGCAATATTATTTGCTGCCTGCTGAATATTCAGTAGATTCGGCTGCGATTTTTTTTTGACCCATACCTCATTATATTCACCATCCATCACTCGCTTGACCTGAACAACATCAAAACCATTACACGAGAAAAGTCTGGTCAGTACTGCGCTCGAAAAATACGATAAATGATCAGGGAAAAAATCAAAAAATCTGTCATTTTCAATTGCCTGTTCCAGAGAAGGAACTTCAATCAGACCCACTCCTGCCGGCTTAAGTATTTCTTTTATTCCCACAACAAAATCATTGGGATCAGGAACATGTTCAAGTACCTGTCTGGCAACGACAGCATCAAACGATTCATTCAAAGAGGGAAATACGCCCGTACCAAGATAGCCTCCCACGGTATTGAGTCCTTTTTCCTTGCAGGCCGCTCGTGCTTTTGCCGATGGCTCATTGGCAAGCACGTGACAACCCTGGCCTTTGAGTGTAAGAGAAAATTGACCATCTCCGCACCCCGCCTCAAAGACAGCGGCATCTTTCAAACCAAAATGCTGCAAAAAAGCAGAGGCTTGCTGCAGCTGGAATTCCTTCATTTTCTTTGCATGGCTATGGCTCATCAAATACTCTTCGTAATATTCATCCTCCAATTGGTCAAGCAATTGTACATGATCGCACATCCTGCATTGATAAACATGCAGTTCCACAGCTTTGTCTCTAGACAGCTGACCAGACTCCAACAATCGTTCTATGTTTCGGGGAGCTTTCTCGAAACACATCACTTCTTCCAAATCAGAGGACTTGCATATTCTACAAAAGGAACTTTTCATAGTAACTCCTTGATGATTGCTGATTCCACGTCGTCCGCAAGCGGCGGATATTGTTTACCAAGGCCTGAACCCGGCAAAACCTTAGGATATGGCCCCCAGTTATTTGGCACTTTAACTTGCAGCAATGTCGGACACGTTTGTGATTTAAGCCAGTTTATAGCTTCCGAACCACTCTGATCGACAGAAAGTGTATAATTCTGAATACCATACGCGTCTGCGATCTTTTCAATATCGGGAACACTATATCCAATAACAGTAGCGGGATATTGACCATTAAAATTTTCATCCTGAAAATTTTTCATCAGGCCAAGCATATTGTTATTAAGCACCACTATTTTAACAGGGATATTGAACTCACGAATGGTTTGTAATTCCGCAATAGACATTTGAAAACCGCCGTCTCCGGCAACGGCTACCAGAGGTCTGTCAGGGCATGCAAAATATGCTCCTATAGCAGCCGGTATGGCATACCCCATAGTGCCAAGTCCACCAGAATACAAAATTCGATCATTGGCTTTAAGAACAAAACTCTGTGCCGTCCACATTTGATTGTTACCGACATCAGCGGTATAAGTAGTACCATCCGGCATTGCAAGTGATAACTCTCGTAGGAACTTTTTAGGATTCAAAGCACCAAAGTCCTGCATTGCATCTTCATTAAGCAATTTACGCACATTATTAATTGAAGTAAGCCAGACTCCCGACGTTTTATAGTTTAAAGGCTTTTCTTTAGCAAAACTCTGAAAATCTTCAAAAAAATCCGCCAGATGCATATTTATGCCAAGAGCCGGTTCGACCGTACTGCCTATGACATCAGGATCAATATCAATATGAATAATTTTCTTGTTGCATGCAAATTCCTGTATGTTGGCCGTCTGACGTGAATCCAGACGAGAACCCAGAACTATTACCATATCTGAAGCGGCCAATATTTTGTTCGCCGCACGAATGCCGTAAGAACCAATATAACCGACATAAAGAGATTCCGTATTATCGAAAGCGTCACGGCCCAAAAGCGAAGATACTACGGGAAGATTATATCTATGAGAAAAATCATGGAGCATTTTCTTTGCATGAGATAACTGGATACCCCCGCCGACAAGAATAAGAGGCTTGCGTGCCGCACTCAACAGCTCACAAAACATGACATATTGCTGTTTGGAAAGCCTTGTTCTGACACTAAGTGAGAAATCCACATCAAGTTGAGATTCATCCACATCAAGTTTTTGTATATCAAAAGGAATGTCATAAAGAACCGGTCCTGGCCGATTAATTGTACACTGCTGCAAGGCGGAACGCAATGCCGCAGACACTCGCTGTATTTTGTCAACAAAATATGCTTGCTTGGTAATCGGCTTTACAAGTGAAACAATATCAGTTTCCTGGTACCCAAATTGCCGTAACGGGCGGTCATATTTATAAGTTGACGTAGTTACATTTCCTGTAAGATAGAAAACAGGGGTTGAGTCAAAGAATGATTGCGCTATTCCCGTAATCATATTTGTCGCACCGGGGCCGGACATGGCCAAAGCACAGCCCAGTCCAGACTTAGCTTTAGCATAACCGTCTGCAGCAAGGGCAGCATTCTGTTCATGACGACAAGGAATGAGACGGGGACGGCCAAGGCGATGTGCAGAATCCAAAAGCATAGAATTCGTACCACCTGCATATGTAAATATGTGGTCTATACCAGCCTTTTCGGAAAGATACTTAATTATAAAATCACAAGCTTTCATTTAAACTAACTCCCATTTATCGAACATTGTTCCATAATTTATAGAAACACCGTATATATTTACAAATAAATTATCTGTAAATAAATTTATGTATACATCCAATAACATATTTAAGCATTTGCCTGCTCATGCCAGGATAAACACCAAGCCAAAAACTATTATTCATCACAAAATCTGTGTTCGCAAGCTTTCCAATGATTTTATAAGTTTTTTTTTGCTTGCGCATTATATCAAAAGCCGGCTGACGAATGAAATTTCCAGCAAACAGCATACGTGTCTGGATATTATTCTGCTCAAGATACCAAACCATATCATCACGACTGAAATGAGTATTTTCTTTCACTGTTAGCATAAATCCGAACCAACTCGGCATGGAATTTTCCTGCGGCTGAGGTAATATAAAAAACTCTTCAAAACTTTTTAAACCGTCATAAAGAATCTGCCAATTATTCCTTCGCTTCTTAATAAAGCTTTCAAGTTTCCTAATTTGTGCGCAACCAATAGCAGCTTGTAAATCGGTTGCCTTAAGATTGTAACCAAAATGACTATAGACATATTTGTGGTCATATCCAAAAGGCAGTATGGCAAACTGTTGCGAAAATCTCTTTCTACATGTGTCGTCTCTGCCGCTCGAACAGAAACAGTCGCGACCCCAGTCCCGCATAGATAAAACTATTCTGTTCAATACCTGATTGTTTGTATAAATTGCACCCCCTTCGCCGGTGGTTATATGGTGGGGGGGATAAAAACTGCTTGTGGCAATGTCACCAAATGCCCCAGTAGACTTCGTTTTGTAGATTGAACCAAGCGAGTCACAGTTGTCTTCGATTAGCCAAAGATTATGGTTTTTGCAAAAAGCAACTACTTTATCAACGTCAAAAGGATTGCCAAGAGTATGTGCCACTATCATGGCTTTACTTTTATTTGAGAAAGCCTTTTGAAGCATCTTAATATCAATATTATATTGTGGGATAGTAATATCAACGAATACTGGCTTGGCACCTGCCTGAATAATAGGGGTTACTGTGGTTGGAAATCCGGCGGCAACTGTTATCACTTCATCTCCGGAGCAAAGCCGTCTATTTTTCAGCAGAGGTGAAGTTAAAGCCATAACGGCCAGCAGGTTTGCGCTGGAACCAGAGTTTACAAAACAGCAGTATTTCACACCTATCTTTTCTGCCAATAATCTTTCAAACTTTTTTGTATAAGGCCCTGCGGTAAGCCAAAAATCAAGACTGCTGTCAACAAGATTGATTAATTCCTTTTCATCATAGAATCTTCCGCCATAGTTAATGCGTGATTGACCGGGAATAAATTCTTTTACCTTCTGCGACCGGTGGCAGAGCCTATAATACTTTTTGGTAAGCGAAAATATCTGTGCTTTTATTTTTTTTTCGGCTTGCCTTAATCCTTTTGACAAACTCATTCTGAATCTTCCATATATTGTTCAATTTGTTCAATTGTAGTATTCATGATCTGTCGCGGTCTTTCCATGTATGTTTTATACCAATAAACAGTTTCTTCAAGTGCCTTTTCGATGTCCCAACACGGCCTCCAAAGTAAATGTTTTTGGGCCATCGAACAGTTCAGTTTCAACAACATTGCTTCGTGCGGCTGTTTTATATCTGTTGTTCTCCATTTGGCGTTCTTACCCCACAGCTTAATAATTTTATCAACTATAAAAGCCACATTTTTCGTGTTTTTCCCACCAGGTCCAAAATTCCATGCACGTGCAAATTTTTTACCGCTCTTATAAAGTTTTTCCGCAAGAATAATGTACCCGGACAAAGGATCTAGAACATGCTGCCATGGGCGAACAGCGTTTGGATATCTTACCAATATAGTTTTATTTTGAGTCAATACCCTCATGCAATCGGGAACAAGTCTGTCAGTTGCCCAGTCACCGCCGCCAAAAACATTCCCTGCTCTGGCCGAGGCGATTGCGGTATGACAGTCAGTAAAAAATGATTTTCGATAAGATGCCGTGATTATTTCCGCACAAGCCTTGCTTGAACTGTAAGGGTCATAACCGCCTAAAGGGTCAGACTCCCTATACGCATAATGCGTTTCTCTGTTGTCATAGCACTTGTCACTTGTTACAACAATTACCGCCTGCACAGATTTGGTATATCTTGCCGCTTCAAGCAGGTTTGCCGTGCCGATGATATTTGTCTGATACGTCCCAAGCGGATCCTTGTATGAGCGGCGAACAAGCGGTTGTGCCGCCAAGTGAAAGATAATCTGCGGCTGACATTTTTTCACTACGCTCGCAAGTTTATTATAATTCCGTATATCACCTATATTTGATTTTATTATCTTTCCGACACCGGAAACTTCAAACATATTCGGATGCGTATCCGGTTCCAGCGCATAACCATGCAGATTTGCCCCCAACAATTTAAGCCATATCGACAGCCATGAACCTTTAAAACCTGTATGGCCGGCAATTAGGACTGTTTTATTTTTCCAAAATATTTTACTTATTGCCATGTTTTCCAGGGAGCTTTCCTATTCTGCCAAAGCGATTCAAGATGATATTTATCTCTTAGCGTATCCATACATGCCCAAAAACCGTTGTGCATATACACAGATAGTTGTTTTGCTTTAGAAAGATACTCCAACGGCTCTTTTTCCCATATTGTCTGGTCGTCCTTAATAAGGTCAAATACCGGCGGTTCAAGAACAAAAAAACCACTGTTAACCCATACACCTTCCGGTTTTTCTTTGAATTTTACAACTTTATTATTTTTTATATCCAATGTCCCAAATCTCCCAAGCGTTTGAATGCCTGTTAAGGTCGCGATAGTTTTTTGCTGTCTGTGGAAGTCGATAAGCTTGGCTATATCAATATCTGCCACCCCATCTCCGTATGTAAAACAAAAAGTTTCATTGCCGACATATTTGGCAACACGTTTTAATCTGCCGCCAGTATTCGTATCAATACCAGTATCAATCAGAGTAACTTTCCATGGTTCAGCATATTTTTGGTGCACCTGCATATCATTGGACTGCATATCAAAAGTAATATCTGATGTATGCAGGAAATAATTAGCGAAGTACTCTTTCACCATATAACCTTTATATCCACAGCATATAATAAACTCATTAACACCATAGTGAGAATAAATCTTCATAATATGCCATAGGACAGGCTTGTTGCCTATCTCGATCATAGGCTTGGGGCGAAATTCTGTTTCCTCACTAATCCGAGTACCAAATCCGCCTGCAAGAATCACTGCTTTCATTTTCTATTCTCCATTTGCCGCCTGTTACTTGCCGGAAAGTTTTATCTCCAAGGGATGCGCCCATTGCAGGGCAGCCTTTGAATTCGATTTCTTATTAACAATATAAATCCATACTTCATATACTCCAGGCTGTACTTCCGACGGAGACAGATGTATCGAATAATCAAAACGACATTTCCCGTATCTGTGCTTCTTAGTATATGTTACAACATCAGGACTATCAAGATTGCCGCCGGTTAACTGAAGTATCTTTTCCGGACCGCGTAAAATAATCGATATCTGACTATCTTTAGAACTTACCTTCTTCATAGCAGCCCATCCGGAAATATGTAAAACTGCCATATTAGAAGAATAATCCATAGTCTCTATATTTCCAACAATATTATTGTGGCAAGAAATTATTTTATTTGCATCTACTATCTCTTCTAAGGTAGTTGCCTGTTTAACTTCATCCGCGCTGCGATCAGACCAAGCCGGTGTTATCCATCGAAGATCAACAATGACAGTCTCATTATAATCTTCAGGCAACAATTTTGCCTGGGTCAATATTCTTTTCAATCGTGTAAAATCATTAGTGTTGCATACATACCGCAAATAAACTGAATCATAAAGATAGTTCGCCAACATGAATTGCAGGTCTTCAGGCGTGATATATTTCTTTATAGTTTCAAGAGTATCGGCCTGTATGACGTTTATTTTCTGTTCATCATCAGAAGTAGTTATGGAAAAATCATCCGGATTGAATCCAAGTTCTTTAAGTGCCAGCTTGGCAGCAAATACTGAATATATATTTCCCTGTCCGGGAGTCAATACCCCAAAAATATGTATCTTTCTTTTAGCTCCTGTTTGAAGGGAAAGAGTATTTTTTAAACAATTGTATCCTTCTTTATTCGTTTCGACCCAAAATTGCCGAATATAGACGTTATTCTGAAATGCCAATACGCAAATCAAAAAAACTAAAATCCCCGTTGCCATCCTGTCTGGATTCATGTAAATTTTATATATTTTGATCTTATTGAGCAGAAGTATTGTTTCTTTAACAGCAGCAATAAAAAAGAACAAAATAACTGATAGCAACGGTATCGCATAATAAGTAAGATATCCATTTTCTTTAAACATCAGAAATACAAAAAATGACATTGGTATAAACAACATCATCAGCAAGGATTCTATGAGTTTTTTTCGGCAATGCTGGAACAATAAACACACAATAATTATACTGCCGATGAACACGAAAGATACAATATCACGCAATAAATCGGAATCATACTGTACAAAATGCCAATAACATTTTACAGGAGTTGCCAAACGCCCCAAAAAAGACAAGCCTGTTCTGCCAAAAGCAGCCGGCAGCACTATGTGCAAAAACCACCGTATCTTTGGGATAACATCGGATACGCCTACAAAACCCGTTCGTTCCCAAAAGGCGACACCATAATAAGCAATTAATAATTTACAAATTATTAAATACACAATTGTACATAATCCGAAGAAGAACAGATACGAAACGCAAAAGAAGAACGACGATACTTGTTCCCGATTAAAATAAATGTGGATTATCAGAAATAAGAAAACAATCGGCACCGCAATCTGGTGCATCATAAACGCAAATACAATGAAACAGCCGCTCGCAATGAGTGGCAATATCGCATCGAACCACCGTTTTTTGTATGTCTTCCCGAATAAATCATCAAATATGATTACTGAAAGCCCGGCCGCTAACATCGAAGGCAAAATTGTTATTGTTGCTGAATACCCAAGATGATCAGACAACGGACTGAACAATGACAGCGCCAATGTTATTATTAAGCAAAAAAACCGTTGACCGCTCTTTCGGGCAAGCCAAGTGTACATCATTAATGCGTAGCCAAGTAAACAGGCTATCGAGAACCATTTAATGCAGTATGCGTTTGAAGGCGATACAAACCAAAACATTGCGCCAAGAAGACCATGAAATGGCCTCATCATACTAAGGCTTATTGTAATGCCGTAATTGCTCTTGACGCCGTCATAAAACCATAAATCGTCATACCAGTAATACCCTTCCGTCAAAAGAGGGCCATATACAAATATAATTGCCAGCGTGATAATGAAACCGTGATATTTTTGGCCGGCAATGCCTATTAGAGATTCTCCCGATATTTGTCGCGGATTAAACAGTACATATTTTGAAAAGGAAACGCAAAAAATTGCGAAAAACATCGCGAACAGAAATTTTACAAGAAAATATCCCGTTGCCAAAAGGAAGTATTCCAAGGCAAACATTCCAATACACAAAATCATTACGAAAAATATGTTTTTTGTAATACCATCAAATTTTTGAAACGACATCAATTGCATAAATAGAACTCTGTCACATGGACACTGTAAATTTTTCCACAATACCGTATTTCTGCGTCATACCCTGCCAAAAACTTTGCAGAACTCACTGAAAGAAGTACGAGTCTGTTTTTTGATCACCATATAGTAAAAAAGACTAAAAAACTTTACCATGAGCATAAAACCAAGAAATGCAAGCGCAGGGAGCCTTTTCAGTAAAAAAGCAGTTATACTATCCCCTGCATAGAAGAAACCGGCGCCTTGGTCAGGCTTGACAAAAACACGTTTTAATTTTTTGATGTTCAGGAATAAACTAAAATAGCTAAACAGAATATCCATTCGTATTTGCTCTTCTGTGTTTCCTTCCGGCACATAGGAAAATGGTATTTTCTTAAAAGGATTTTCAATAAATGTCGATGCGGAACAGAAATTTTCATACATCCCCTGAACATTCAGTCGGTGCTGACTCTTGGCGATCTCATAAAGTTCCGTACCAGGATATGGTGTTGCGTTATTATACCTGACCATATCCAAATCGAGATCTCTGGTCAGCCGTACACAATTTAATCTATCTCTGTGAGTTTCTAAAGGTAAACCATATATAAAAGTCGCACTGATATAATATCCTATCTGTTTAGCCATTTTCACAGCATCTACACACTGCGCCAGAGTCTCGCCTTTTTTGATGATTTTCATGATCCTCTCGGAAGAAGTTTCGAGGCCAAAGAATATGCTTTTAAAGCCCGCATCGAATAAGTCCTTCAAGAGCTTGGAATCGACATTGTCGCCCCTTGATTGAAAACTAAATGCCATCTTTTTATGGAGATCCTTTTGCTTTATAGCTTCTATGAGACTATAGACTCTGTCTTTGTTTACGCAAAAGTTATCATCAAGAAATATAACATACTTAAGATTATATTTATTATGCAGAAGTTCCAATTCCTGAACCACATTTTGTGCACTTCTAAAGCGGTATTTTTTGTCAGTTGTTACCCTGTTACTGCAGAATATGCACTGATACGGACATCCTCTGGAACTGACTACAAACGCCATATCATATCGCTTTGAGGTAAACTTGTGATATGGAAAAGGCGGAAGCGTGTTGATGTCTGTTACAATTGGATCCCTTTTATTATGGATTATCTCCACCGCTTTTTTGTAAGAAATACTATTCATATCCCTAAAATCTTTTCCCTCTTTTACGCGTCTGTAGAAATCGGTTATAAATTTATCTGCCTCGCCTCTAAAAACTACATCTATATGGTTATGACACAGAATATCCTCCGGTGCGGCCGTAGGATGAATCCCGCCGAATATTATTATAGAATCAGGATATAATTCTTTAAGTTTGGCTGATAACTCCACAGACCTTTTCACAGCCTGTGTAAGAACACTGAAACCAAAAATATATGGTTTCTGCATTTTTTTCACATAATTCGCAACCGCTTTTAATGTATCCTCTTCTATTTGTTCATCAATAAAATGAGCCTCGATACCATCCCGTTCAGTGACCGCAAGCAGACAGCCGATACCTACAGGCACCCAAACAGGTAAAAATATTTGAACAATCCCCAATGAATTTTTAGGACATGGATTAATTAATATCATAAAAATGTTCTTTCGTTTAATTCTGCCTAAAATATTATTATTTTTTATTTCTGGCAAAAAACGTTACAAAATCAGAATCCATTACGCGATTTTTGATAAGATATTCTTCAAAAGCTACAAGCAAACTTACTATGGCACGATCACAAGGATCATCATGTCTGATTTTTTGGACAATGTCCTGAAGTAATTGATAAATAATGCTCCCACCATAAGGAACTCTTTTTCAACCAGAAAATATTTTCGAATTATGGCAGGTATTTCCCCACAGCGTACGCCTTCGGAGGGGTCATCCTTAAGAAAAGCTTCAATTGGGATACGTTCTATTGAAGGTTTTTGCATGTGTGGTGGAAGACAAGAAAGCAAACGGTTCATTAATGCCAATCTGTCATCATTGTATTGAAAACGTGTCGGTCCAACAAAGTCATCAATTACTATTGCAGCATCATATTTGAGACCTTTTGTAATTTCAGCACAAATATGTTCCAGACTCACGAAGTGATGCATAGCTTGTACAATAAGGAGGCCATCGTAGCTATTTTTATCAAGACGGAGATTATTTATATCCATAACCTCGTGAGTCACTCGGCCGACTAGGCCCTGTGACACAACTTCCGCTCGAGCTTTCTCTATGGCACCAGGAGCAATATCAATTCCATGAGCAAATTGAGCTGTTCCTGACACGACTAACCAATGTTCATAATATGCCTGGCCACAACCAAGAACCAACATCTTACCATTTCTGCATTCAGGGACAAGATAGTTTATAATTGGTAACAGAGGGTCACCGTTATCAGAATCTGTAACAATTGGTGAACTGCACCACCCGCGTGCTATAGTATTCTTATGTGAGTGCTCTTCAGAACTCCACTTTTCAGCGATGGCAGTCATAGTAGTCTTCATCTGCTGTACACAACTTCTGGTGAGAGAACGCTTAGCTACAAATTCTATAATGCTTCGTAAAGACATGTGTACCTTTTCGTGTTCTTATGAACCATTGCCTATGTCACATGTGCTCTCATAAACAGCCTTGAAAATATCCAAGGTCAGTTTATATACTATCAACCTGCCTTGCCTTGTGTTTTTATTAAGATTGAAATATTTTTTAAAATCATCCGCCAGATCATCCGATTCAACAGGGATGCTTGTTTTAGATACTTTTTCTGATTCTTCTTCACGTCGCTTGACCAGCTGCAAGAGTATTTTTGCCTGCCTTTTAATCTTTTGGTAATTGCTGCCCACCAGAGAGGGCTTAATAGTGATTTCTGTTATCCCATCAGGCATATTTGATAGAGTCCTAAGAAAAATTTTGAACATTCCGGTTGTACCTGTCATACGTGCTAATTCATAAAGTATATTTATATAGTCCTTGGCTACAACTTGTGCATTCATATCAAGAGGAGCTATCTCTTCGTAGTCCACAAGGTTGTCCAGGCTAAATGATTCATTGAAGCATGCCTGAAAGAAAAGAAATCTCCGGAATACTCTTACCTGTATGGTATTTTTACCGTCAACAGTCTCCCAGGCATATTCTCTGGCTTCTTTAAGCCCGAATTCAGAATAGCGATCATAAAGAGGCGATTTCTTTCGTGCAAGCGCCAAACCAGGAAGCGTAAAACAAGTTCTTTTTCTGTTCTTAAGAATAAAATTCAACGTAACAGCTACATCTTGTGGCGTTTCGCCTGGATAGCCAACTATCGTGGGCGTATTGTTAGTAATACCAAACTTATTGCAATCTTTTAATATCCTTTCAAAAAGTGCTATGTCGTTTGGTTTATTCATTAGTTTAAGCACATTAGCGCTTGCAGACTCCATACCCCAGAAGAAAGATGAAAACCCGGAACGTGCCATTTTCTCGAGTAATGAGCTCGTCATCTGCGGCCGAATAGCCGCTTGTCCGCCCCATTTTATCACAAGACCGCTTTCAATAATCATATCACAAAATTTTTCAAGTTCTTTTATGTTGCCATTTACTAATGAGTCAGCAAAATGGAAAGTTGGTACTGTGTGTACTTTTATCGCATAAGAATAGGTGTGTTTTAACTCATTGAAAATATTTTCCGCCTTCCTAAAACGAAAATATTTAAAGTTTGGACTTTCGCTGCAGAAATTACATCTATTTATACAACCCCTGCTTGAAAAAAGAGGAACAGAACCTTTTTCAGTATACTTTGAAAAATCAAATTGTGAATAATCCGGCAGAGGAACATCTCTGTCTCGCAGCTTCGGAAGTTCCGGTTCGCCATTATCTGTCAAAGAACCATCTCTGTTAAGATATGCAAAACCTTTGACGTTGTTTCGATAATCGCCGGTTTTCCTGAATTCTTCAAGGTAATCACGAAAACAGATTTCACCTTCCCCCTGACATATTATATCACAATTCTTTTCTGTAAGAAACTTTTTGTTATGTTCACCAATAAAACAATCAACCCCTCCAAACATTATTGGCAGTTCCGGCTGAATAGATTTTATGAACGCAGCCGCATAGTTGGAGAAGTATCTCGTATATGTATTAACTGAAAAGCAAACAAGTTTTATATTGGGGTCTTCTATAGTAGAACTTAAATATTCGTTTATCCAATTTCTATGTTCTTTTATAAGAGCAGCAGGTAGAACATCACCCGCCCACTGTGTAACTATATTATCATCCCACTTTTTTTTGTCATCCTCGATAAGATAACTATAAAACTCAATGTTCATATCATAGATGATGCATGAAACCCCGCTATCCCGAGCAATGCCGGCAATAATTCCCAATGCATAGAATGGATACTTCTGTGTCCAACAAGGCGCACCGATTAACATCATCTTATCCATTATGGCTTCTTGTACGAACAATATTGCATATTCTTTTTTTCACCATTAAACTTATCAACCTTGCGAAATAATAAAACAATCGGAATTTATCAAACTCTGTCCCTGATTAGATGGTATATAAACTTCGCGGATTTAATAAATATGTTCTTTTTATCGCGCCCCGACATCGTGTGCGGCGTCGATTCGTATTTGCCCTGATCGAAAAGCTTGTTTTCCACGATGTTTATAAGCTGCTGTCTGCGTGCCTGTCTTATAGGATACGTGTTGGTACCATCCATTAACTCCCATTTCAGAGCATCTTCCCTGTCTTTTATATTATATGACGACGCATTTTCATAGACATAGGAGTTTTTGAGCAATGTCATGTATGGCAGTCCAATCGCTGTAAAATAGCGGTTATTCCTGGTAACAAATGCTGCGGTTTCCTGAAAATCAACATCCGTCTCTCCCGGGAATCCTACTATTATATTAGTACATTGCCGAATGCCTTCTTGAGCACACTCTTTAATTATGCGTTCTGCAAGACTGATGTCGAACCTTTTTCTCATAAGTTGAAGCACATGGTCATTGCCCGCCTCTAACCCCCACATTAATTCAACACATCCTGCCTGCTTCATTTTAGCTATAACTTCCCGTGTCATTTCCGGACGAAATAGTGCCATGCCACCCCATGAAAACCTTAGACCTTCCTGTTTAATAAGCTCGCATAAACTGACAAACTCTTTCATATTGCCATTTATGAGAGAGTCATTGAAGTTAATAAAGACTCCGGACGGATTGCCTAACATCCGCAAATGTTGTTTTATTTCGGAAATAATATTAACAGCGCTTCTGGAACGATACTTCTTAAAGTTCGCCCCTTCGCTGCAAAACGAACACCTGTTGATACATCCGCGTGAAAGCATCATGGTTAAACGATTACGAATAGTATATTTCGGAAAATTAACCCAAGAATAATCAGGAAATGGAAGTTTGTCCAGTTCCATTAGAGGGTCAGGGTCTCCACCATCCATAAGGTTTCCTGTTTTTCTGTCCCTGATGACAAATCCCTTTACAGGTTCTTTTCCAAAGCCACCTGTTTCTATCATATCAGTCATCACCGGCAGAACATTATCTCCCTCCAAAGTACAAACAGCATCGATATTCGGGTCATCCATAAATGCAAGGCCGTTGTAAGCTCTAAAACAATCCGGTCCGCCGAATATCGTAATGATATTCGGGTTATATGTTTTCATCAGGCGATTAATATGCTGCGACATAAGTCTTGAGGCGGAGTTTACGCTAAACCCCACTACTGGTATCCCCGCGTTGGCAATCCGCTTGGCAATAGACTCCAGCAGATTTCTGTGCCGGTCAAAAAATTCCTGCGATTTTGCCGTGTCATCCCAATAGCCCCCAAATTGGTCGAGCCATAATTTGTGTTCATCTTCTCGTACGGAATGGTAGATTTCGATATTGAGGTCAACAGTCTCCACTTGATGTCCTGCCCGTTTAACCGCAGCGGTTAACAGTCCCATCGCATAACTCGGTGCCCATGTAGCCCATGTCGGACAAGATATCAACATTATTTTCATTTCGACACCCTTTGCTGAACAACGTCAGTTTTTCCCCCCGTAATGACGGATTCTTTTGGTGGGCCAACAAGCCATGATAGATATTCATGTTCGTAAAAGTTATCTACACTCGGCGGTGTCCCGATGGGGCATTCGGGTTCAATTCCTGCCAAGAAATGCGCCTTGCGGATATGCACAAAAAACTTCGCCCAATCAGCAGGGTTGAGATTCCATTGGCACAGCCACGACCAGCGTCTGCCTGCAATCCTCTCTGGAAAAGCGCCAAGATTGGGGACGGCAACCGGCAGACAGGCATCAAATCCGGCCGAGAGCGTGTAGGAGTAAACTTCCGGCCAGAGAGCCGGATACCAAATTATGTGGGGCCGGTATTCCCGGATTATCTTCTGAAGGTCGCGGTCGTTATATGCACCGCTGATTCGAACCCCGGCTCGCACAATCGATGCTGCACTGATAAATGGATGCCCAATTAAATCAAATGACAGGGGGTATTTGTTTTTCCTGGCAAGCATGGCACACTTGTAGAAAACATCATAACCTTTGGGTGGAGATATTTGGCCAAGTACCGCAATTCGAAGGTTGGTATCAGCATCAATTTTCTCGAGATGAATCGGATGATGTGGCACACTTTTCTCAATATGGGCTGCAACTATAGGTTTTAATGTTGGAATATTAAGCTTCAGTCGGTGTGCCGTATCTTGGGACGGAACAATGACACGATCAGCTTCAGTCAGCAGCCAGCGGTGACTATCCTGCCATTCAGTCAGGCTTTTTGGCTTTTTAGAACATACTGACATAGCCAGCAATCGACCAGAATTTGCTGCGAGGTCTTCACCGACAAAATGATTATTTGGCCCTATTAGTTGTGGATTCGGAGATAGCGCATAATAATCATGAACTGTAAAATCGAAATGTTTTTTCAGCCGATGAACCAAACGCTCAAGATAGTGTTCATTTCCCAATTCATGATGAATGTGAATACGATCAATCTTGCACATTTCGAGAAAACAGGCAAGTTCTTCAAACTGAGCAACAGGGTCAAAACGAAGAGAAAACATGTTTTCAGCCGGTAATGTTGTCAGCAGCACTTCACCGTTGCGTTTGGGTATCAGCAGCAGAAATCCGGCACGTTCTTTCATATGGTCCGCGAGTTCGCAAATGTGTTTTTGAGTACCACCGCCGCCATGATGTCCCACAAAAAGAATAAGTTTTTTTTTCGATGTAGCCCACTGAATAATGTTTTTGCGGTCATTAGAAGGATTATTCGTTGAAATGGTTACTTTTTTTTCTGCCGACAATTTTCCAGGAGAGTATCGGCCAAGTATTTCCACCTTATACCATTGACAAAAGCTGTTGCCAGAGCCTTCGATGCCAAACGGATGTGGAAAAGTTTGCTGGAGATCTGCACGGTCTCGGTAGAGCCGGCGATGTTCGATCGAAATAAGTTCTCCATTAGTAAAATAATTATATTTCCATTTGCGATTGGCAAAAAGCTTGTCTTCGGGTCGTTCTGCCATGGCAATATACCATTGTCGCAACGCTTTCGCGGCGGGCATATTGTTACCATACTTGTTGAGCATTATCTTTTGTGCACCGCTATCGAAACCGGAGAAATGATAAAATATTAACGCCTGACCATTGACTGTAAATCCCTTTGAAAAGTCACCTTCAACGTGGCGATGTGACAGATTCCAGGTGCTGACATTACAGCCGGGATGGCGCAAGATATGAATATCAGTGAAAAAAGCCGGGACAAGGTCTATCCATCGCTGGTCGGTAAACAATCCTCCCGCAATATCTGCACGACAAAAATGGTACAGTCTGTCTCGCCACCAACGTGCAAAGCGAAGTCCTTCTGTAGATGACTTAACACCAAGAAATCCAAGATTATAAATACCATGCTTTAAAGAGCATATTTCGTTATCTATGATTGTATCGATAGTTTCTTCCGGTTCGGTTTGGTGCGGGGTAAGGAGAATCGATGCGTTCTTTAATGGTTTGAGCAATACATCAATATCAGAAAAAACGGCTATGTCCGGATCGAAATAGAATGCAACAGAGCATTCAGGCCTTTCCAGCAATTCCAGCATATAAAATCCTTTTACGGCCGTGCATAGTTCAACTACAGAATGCCTGAAAAGCCATGATTGCTTATTCGGGATATTCAGATTTTCAAGAGTTGCGACCTCGTCAAATATATCAAATGAATCTGACATATCTACCGGAATGGGTTCGTTGACCAGCAGACAGAAGCGGACTTCGGGGTTGTGACGTTTAAGAGTTTCGGCCAATAATCTGGCCTTGGGCAGATAATTTAAGCAAATACTTGTAAACGCATAAACAATGCTGCGTTCAGCCAAAGATTCCGGTTTTGAATGGCATTGTTGTGATTTACTGGCATATGTTCCAGACAATTGAGTTGTTTCGGGAGAAAGATAATTAGTATCTTGATCTTTGTTCAGGAACAAAAGTTTGGTTGATCGTCCTTCAGCAGCACCATGTTCGACAAAATGCAAAAGCGGATTTAATCCTGAATTCAAGACGTCCGGGTTTTGCTGAAGATACCAGTCCGTATCAAAGAGGGGACTTGGATTGAGATGCTCTTTCCAGCCAATTTCCAAATAGTGTCGCAACGGATCGACATCTTTCGGCAGAACATTTGGGCTGGCTCCTAGATAATATTGAACATCAAACAATCCACTGAGTTTTATAGTATGCAAAATACGCTTTGTTTTATAACTTCGAACCACGACAAAAACAGGGGCAAACATCTTACGCAGAATACGGCTGAATCGAGACTTATTCGTGTGAAACGGCAAAAGCCCAGAGTTGTCAAATAAATCGTTCTCGGCGTCTTTGTTGTCGCATTTCTGTTTAACACCGCTGTTAGACCGCCAGTTGTGTCTGGCAATTCGTTTGATTGCGTTGATTAAAAATTGGGGAGTGAAAGATTGAAAAAATTGCCATATTCTGATTGCAACGTACCACTTCAGTGAGGACTCTATATCAGACAGCCGGTGGCTTAAACCGGCAATTCGTTCATCACGTTCAAGTATGGCGTTTTGGAGGTTGTTATTTTCTTCCTTGAAATCGGCTACCATTTGTTGCATATCCACCAGTTGCGAATCACAATCCGCTTTTGTCTGGCTGTTGTTATCGGCTTTTTCGCTCAGATTTGCCACGATTTGTTCTAACTTTGTGATTTGAGCGTTAATTTCCGCGATATGTTTGTCACGATTTAAAACAATATGCTCGAGATTGGCCGTCCTGAATCCCAATTCGACTGTTCGGCCAAGTCTTTCAAAGAACTGATGAATTATTTGCCTTTCCGGCGTCGCCCACGTCTTTAGCAGATCATTAATAATTTTCGGCTGTTCGTCGCCGACGAAAATAACGCCCAGTCCCTGTGAAAATTCAAAAAGAATATTCGGATACTTGCCAGACAGTTCTTCCCATAGACGCCATACACCAAAATCAAAATCCCACACCATAACATCATGAAGCAGCACAATGCCTTTATTGGACAGTTTCGGCAGCCAGGTTTCAAAGTCATGGCGGACTGCTTCATAGGTATGAAGACCGTCAATATGCAAAAAATCGATGCTGCTGTCTTCAAACTTCGAAACAGCCTCGTTAAATGTCATTCGAAGTAGTTCCGAAAATTCACTATAATTTTCATCGTTGTATTTTTTAACAGAGCTATATACGTCCTCATCATAATATCCCTGATGTGAATCTCCCTTCCATGTATCAACAGCGTAACAGCGAGACAACAATCCATTCGTTTTAACTGAATGACACATTGCAAAATAGGAATTCCCAATATGCACACCAAGCTCAACAAGAATTTGAGGTTTTATCTTTTCCACAAGCCACATTGCAAAAGGTATATGTCCGGCCCACCATAAAGGCTCAACCACTCTGCCTGGATTCATTAAAGCTGATTTTGTTACAATATCCGGCTTATTCATGCTTTCCTCCAATAGACCCCGGTCCAGTCAATTTTTTCAATTATTGGTTCTATTGAATTTTTTTCTAAAAAATCATGTACCGCTTTCCTGCAACTCTCAATATAGCCATAATCGTCAACAATGATAAATCCGCCTGCACTTACTTTATTGTACAAGGCCTCCAGGCTTACATAAGTTGATTCATACATATCTCCATCAAGACGGAGCAGTGAAATTTTATCTACCGCAGCGGTATACAATGTTTCATGAAACCATCCTTCTATAAACTTCACCTGCCCATCCAATAAATCCAGAGCCTGGAAATTTTGTTTTACCTGTTCCAGTGATATCGCCAGTTGTTTGTATTGATAGTGGGTATCATTTTTATCCGCCGGGTATTGTTCTTTGGGTGCAGGAAGTCCCCTGAAAGAATCGGCCAGCCATACATTTCGGTTGCCGATTCCATAACATTTGAGGATGGCTCGCATAAACATAGCCGCCCCCCCTTTCCAAACACCTGCCTCAAAAAAATCTCCTTCGATGTTTTGTTCTATGATTTGAATAGCACACTTCTGTATATTCTCAAGACGCTTTAGTCCGATCATAGTGAAACCATTTTCAGGCCAATCTCTGCCGTCCAGCCGAGCATCTGACGGGTGATGAATCTGATCGGTTAATTCTTTTTTTAACAATTCTAAATAAAGATCTCTGGTCATATTTTACCTACAAGTTATACACTTCTTCCATTTGTATTGGATGTGCGATATAACCATGCATCAGGCCAGTAAGTTAATTCTTCAATAACGTATTGTTCTCCATATATTGTCTTGGGCCGCTGAATTGTAAAATCCGTATTTTTTTGTACAAATTCTCTGGCAGCTGCAGCAGGATTATCCGTTACCCAACCCTTTTGGCCGCATGGTGTATCTGCTAAATAGCGCATCACTCCATCGGTCGCAACAATATAAGAGCCTGTTGTTACCATAGATGAATACGCATTCAGTTCACGTAACACATGATCCCTGGTATGGTTACTATCCAAGAAAACAAAAACGTTATCATATTTCTTAATTTTTTTTCGTACAGCATCAACGACATTTGTTGAGATAGAGTCTCCCTCGATTAATGAAATTAAATCAGAAAATGCACTTTGCTCTATTGCCTGCCGCACATCTGCCGGAATATGAATATCAACAGATACAACTCTCCCTTTGCCCAACATTCTGCATATTGATGCAAAAAAAACCGTACTACCGCCACGGTTTACTCCGGTTTCTACAATCACATCTGGTTTAAGCATCGAAATCACTTCCTGCAGCCGCAACAAATCTTCGGGAAATTGCCAGATTTGAAAACCAAGCCAAGAGAAGGACTGCCAGTGCAACTGATTCCATTCCTGCTTAAGCCAAATACCAGACAACAATCTAAATCCTTCCTGTGAATAAATTGGCACTAATCTTTTTTCACCATTTTCATCTAAAAGACTAATCATTTTTTCCTGAATATTTATTATTATCTCTCTATTGTTTTTATTCATATATTACGTTTTAGACCAATTCAAAAAATTATTTAATAGTTATTAGCATTCCTCAAAAACAAATGCGGCTTCAGGGATAAAATAACAACCTATATGTGCAATTTCTGCCATATTGACAATTTGAACCGTGTAGGCATCGTGAACCCAATGTTGTTGGGTATGAGTAAGCATTGTTCCGTCTGCGATGGCAGGCGAAAAAAAATAAACACCGGCCATAAGACGAGGGAATTGGAATTCCAATCGGAAAATCTTAGTTTCTTCTGCTTCAACAGGCATTAACTTTAATCCAAGATTATGACTGTTATACCCTAACAATTGAACACCATGGTCATCACTAAGAATAAACCCAACTATTGGCAACTCAATTCTTCGACTTGCTTTTATCTTTACATAATAGCAAACATCTTCTCCGCCTTTAAATGTTTTAATCGGTTCGCCACGAGTTTTTGAATAGAGCGATGTGGCCAGTATAACTGCACCGCCTTCTCCAAAAGATTGGCATTGAGCGGTGGTCTCCCACTGTATCTCTTTATATGAAACCGAATTAGTGGAAGAACTATTATTTAATTTTTCTTCAGGGGCAATTATCTTTGACTCAAGGTCATAAGTCATAAAAGAAAAATATTCTTTCGTCACTTTTTCAGGATCTCCGCTGCTTTGGACTTTCCCGTTATCAAGCCATATAACCCTGTCACAAAATATCTTCACCGAACTAATGTCATGCGAGACAAAAAGGATAGTTTTTCCATTATTTATAAACTCTTTAAGTTTTCTAAGGCACTTCTGCTGAAACCGTATATCTCCTACTGACAATGCTTCATCGATGATTAAGATACTTGGATCAATGCTGATAGCGGCCGCAAAAGCGAGTCGAACATACATTCCGCTGGAGTACTTTTTAATCGGTTGGTCAAAAAAATCTCCGATATCCGCGAATGCTGCGATTTCATCAATTTTTTTGTCCATATCGGTTTTGGAAAAACCCTGAATAGCGCCATTCAAATAAGCATTTTCTCTGCCGGTGAATTCCGGGCTAAATCCGCTGCCAAGTTCCAAAAGCGCAGCGATTTTACCATCCACTGATACGCTGCCGGTAGTTGGCGACAACGTGCCGGCAATGATTTGCAGGAGAGTGCTTTTACCCGAACCGTTTCTCCCAATAATACCAACACATTCTCCCGGTTTGACATCAAATGAAACATCTCGAAGCGCCCAGAATTCGTCGTAGAACTTCTTGCGGCCATGTAGAAGCGTTTGCAAAAGACGATGATGCGGTGCTTTGTAGATTTCGTACCGCTTGCCGATATTCCTAACACTTAAAACAACGTCAGATGACATCAGCAAAACCCCACTTTGTCTTCATAAACCAAAAATAACCTAACTGGAATATAACCAAAGACAACAGTGTAACAATAACCAGCGATGACCAATCCGGCCACCGGCCATATATCAGAACATTCCTTGCCATTTGGACTATCGCAGTCAATGGATTTATTAATAAGAGCAGCCTTAGTGATTTCGGAACCATTTCTGCGCTGTAGAAAATCGGTGTCATAAAGAACAAACCTTGCATAACTATCCCGATAACATGCGACAGGTCGCGAACATAAACTCCAAGTGATGCAGCAAACCATGAAATTCCGCAACACAATAAAAAAAGTGGCAAAAATGCTAATGGCAAGCAAATCATTGTTAGGCTAAACTTATGCATTGTTAACCATATCCCTGCTATAAGTATAATCAACGAAATCAAACCCAGAAAAATGGCACTAATGACTGCGGATACTGGTAATATTTCCAATGGAAACACAACTTTTTTTACATAATTTGGATTTCCGGAAATTACTCCCACTGAACCGATAACGCTTTCAGAGAAGATGTTAAATACCGCCATACCGCAAAATATTAACAATGCAAAGGCAATCTTTGAATCATCTAAATCTGCTCCCCATTTTGCTTTGAAAACGACGCTGAATACAAAAGTATATATACTCAGCATGATAAGAGGTGTAATCACAACCCAAATCAACCCTATAAGAGTGCCCCTGTAACGAACTTGAACATTGCGGCGTACAAGTTGCATAAGCAAATACCGGCGTTTCCATATACACAATAATGCCGGTATCGGGTTAAACAAAGCTCCAATAGAATGCCATCTTTCTTTTGTATCCATACGAACTTTTGAACGGTCCTTGCTGTTATAATCGCTTCAGATTTGTATTAGCAAATCCTGATAAATACTTTACAATTTCTGCACTCCGTCCCTGTGGAATACAACGAACTATCTGCAACCATATCTTTTACTTTTGTTAATTGAAGGTAACCTCTAATAATTGTCATCCCGTCTTTTGACGGTATCTCAATTTTCCGAATTATTAGAGTTCCATAAAATTTAATCTTGCTATAAAAGATTCTTGTTCTCTTAGATAGCTTATACACAGGGAGAGTGCAACGATCATTCTATTAAAAATTATCTTACCTTATTATTCGTGTTTACAATACTTATAATAGCGAGCATTAGATGCTTTCCGCTTTTAAAATTAATACTGCTTTCTAAAGCCTTTAAAGATAAAAACCAGGAACTCGCTTCCCATAAATAGTTAATTGCAAGCTTTCCAGATTCAATGGATTATCAGAATTGCTGTCTTGATGCACAATTCTTGCATTGGCCAAATCGCCAACAGCAGCTTAACAAAAACAAAATGGATTTTAGCTTATGTTTTCTTATATAATACATACCACTAAAAATCAATATTACAATATACAAAACTGTCCAATACGACGGATTTGAAAATTCTCGCGATGTCATCCGCGATTAAAGCAAAGCTGCCAAAGAAGTTTTTACAACGCGCAAGTAGTAATACCAATTGGAATATAAGTGATTCACAATGATTAGTAAGTAAGCAAAGTGTATATAATATAATTATTTTCTTTTATTACCTATGCGTCAAAAATGCGTCAGTCGCCAGTGATAAACCAGTTGTTAATAGACTTTTTGTTCACTTGTTAATCACTTGAAAACCTCATTCTGCCTCAAAAAATGAGGAGTAAGATGTTGTAGATACACTACTTATGAAGGGACTTGGGGATTCGAAGTCCGTGACTCTATCCAATTGAGCTACGGGCGCATCGAAAATCTAAGTTCCGTAGTATTTTAGTTATTGCAATTATTGTCAAGCTTTTTGAATATACTGGGCGAAAAGCCTTAAATGACTTATTGGGCGATACAGGATTCGAACTTGTGACCTCACGGGTGTGATATAATTTAACTCCAAAATGTCGTATTTTTCGTAACTCCATTGAATACAGTAAGCTACAATTCACGACAAATTGCAAGTAGCTTCTAAAAATCATTGCAAATATTGCACCACATTGCCTTGTATTGCACCTATTGCGTGTATATACGCGTGCAACATAAAAGTAAAGTACTTCTGGACACGAAAGGGCGGAAGACAATATGCTAATAAAAGGTAGACTACCTCTGGATAAGTCAGGGCGGAAGATATGAAAACATATGCGACGGTTTCAAAAATTTCGATATGACAGTCACATTTTCGTAGAAGTTTATTGGAAAGACTCTCCAGATGAGAGTAGACTACTTGTCTAGTTAATGTATCCAGAAGGGTTTCATAATATTTTGTAAATCCTCCTGAAATCCTGCCTCAATTAGCAATAATTCTGGCAAAATTGCAAGTTGTTTCTTAACTGTTTATTCACTTCGCTTTTGAAAATTTCAATTGCGAGACTCCTCGCGGCGGTATGCTACAGCGCCTGGTGCAGCGCGCATTTTTTGGCACTGCACAGTTGGGATAAGATTGGTCGGATATTATATGTCAATGCATTTCAACGCTGCACGTTCCGATTGCTGGTCTATAAAAATTAAACTGCACATTCGGATGCTCAGTCAACAGCGACATTGGAACTGCAGAATCCGCTATTCTTTTGCCAATCATCAGAGTTGTTAATCGCATTCCAAATGGATTATCATGTGTGCCGGCATGCCATATTGATATTTTTTCCGCCTTCCATGTTTGAAGCGGCCCAACGGTAATAGCCTTTGTCGGAATCCCTGTCACCACGCCTCCGCCGCTGGTTCTCGCGTTTTGCATTATTGTTACAGGATGCAAATTAACAACTCGAGTTGAAAGCTGTCTGTATTCTTTTGGGGTCGGAGGATTGTCTTTATATTTGCCTTCTCGTTTTACGGGGTCATTGAATGCCCAGTGCTTTATATCGCCCTGCCCGCCCTGCATTACAGCGCATCTTACAGCTTCCCAGCTTTTGATATATTTATTTACACCCGCCTTTGGAAAATGAAGATTCTTGTCAGGCATTCTTAATTGCGGATTTATCTTGTTAAAGCACATCTCTCTATCTGCTTTTTCAAATGACAACGGATGCGTTGCCAGTGCTGCTTTTCCGTCGATATACCATTCATCCATACCCCAGAAATGACAATTCTTAAGATTCAGTTCAAGTTCATTTACCAGCCTTGCAACTAAAGGCAGTTGTTCTGTAGGTCCTATCGGACCGCATATACCGACAGGATTATCCGTTGTTGACTGCTTCCAGGCATTTATATATTCCAGCGCCTCGGCGAGATAAAAATCTTCAAGTGTATCATAAAATACAACCTTGAAACCTTTTCTACTCATCTGAAGCATATCTTCGGCTGTCAGTTTTGCAGCATCGTTCAAAATCGCATCATCTAATGTTGTATAATCCCACCAATCCGGTGCAAGCATACTTATTTTACGTGACATTATTTTATTTCTCCGTTACTAAATTTTTAAGTTCAATTTTTAATATATTATCCTGCGGATAACTATGTCCGAGATGCTGTCTGAAACCTTCGGCATATTTGCAATTGATTTGGGAACCTCTTTTTGAGGCAAATCTTTTCATTGATTCGATATATTCGTCCATACCATGATGAGCCATTAACCAGTCTCTCTGACTTTTATGGCAGCAAAGCATTTTTTCCTTTGTATCAATAACTGATGTTATATCAATATATATTGATGGATTAATAGCATTGCCAAAAATGTCTTTGCCTTCCATTGAATCGGAATAATATAAATAAGGCACAGATGTATAAGGCTCTACGCCCGGCGTATCTACATTTGGAATTCCGCAGGAAAAACATGCTGTGCGGACGAGCGAAGATGCGTTTTCGTGGTCGATAAAATAACACTGCGGACTTGCAGCAAATACTATAGTTGGTTTTACATTGCGAATGATTTCGATTGTTTTCAGCAATGAAGTTTTATCATACATCACAAATACATCTTCAAGTTCATTACAATGATACTGGGCATCTAAAATTGCTGCGGCATCGGCCGATTCTTTTCTGCGAATTTTGCTGATTTCTTCACGACCGAGAGTTGCGCTGCCGCAATCGCCTGCCGTCATTGTAGCAATATGGATCTGCCAGCCTTTTTGTTTTAAAAGAGCCAATGTTCCTGCGCACATAAACTCCGCGTCGTCCGGATGACATAGAAATGCTAATGCTGTTTTATTTTGATTCATATTTTCCCTATCTGTAAATTAATCTCTTCGAGCCATTTTGTCGAATCAATTATTTCATCCATTGAGAGCAATGGAACAATATTTTCCAAAGGCTCAATACAGGAAGCGATAAAATCTACTAACTCATCTTTAATTTGATTATTTGCGGGTTTAATCATGCCATTCACCTGGCATTTAATCTCCATATCATCAACCCAAAGCTGCTTTGAAACAAAATCACCCTTCCACTTGTGCCCACCCTGCAAAATCTGAACTTCTCTTTTCTTATATTCTTCGTTATTGAGCCAGGACACAAATAAATTCCCTTTAATACCATTTTGATGTTCAGTTGAGAGGCTAATTTCATACGTTTTTCCATCAACCAATTTATAATCATTTACTTTGATTTTTTTTATTGCACCAAAAAAGTATAATGATAAATCCAAATCATGTATTACCTTGTCAGTAATAATGTCATCGGGTATTCTGCTGTCGTGTCTCTGTGTTCGTACAAAAGAATAGTTTTCAGTGAGCGGATTTTTGTCTTTCAGCAGAGAAACAATTTTTATGCTGACGGGATTGTAACGTTCTATATGCCCTGCCATTAACCGGCATCCTTTTTCCTGAGCCAGATTTATCAATTCATTCAACTGTGCGGATTTGGCAACTATAGGCTTTTCAACAAATGTATGAACGCCGTTCTGAATCGCCATTTTTGCCAATTCCAAATGCGTTTCTGTCGGCGCGGCAATTATCAAAATATCCGGGCTAATCTGTTTCAGCATAGAAGCCGCAGAACTGAATGAGCGAATATTATCTTTTTTAGCTTTCTCCGGAGATATATCACAAATGCCGACAATTTTTATTTTGGAAAGATACTCGTTGACATTGCCTTTGTAATAATCTTCATAGACTCCGGCGGCAAGCTGCTGCAAAGCGTTTAAATGGTAGCCGCCCATCTTGCCCATACCCGCTATGGCAATCCTAATTTCAGAACTATTACCGGCAATTAAATTCATTAATTTTCAGCGAAGGTTCTAATGTCATTAATCATAATTTCAAAGCCACTTTTTTGGAACTGTCGCAGGATTTTTTTTCCGCTAAAATAATTTTTACTGAATTTAAAGAATCCTGCGGATTAATAATATCCGGAACCGAATTTCCGTTTACAGCTTTAATGAAATGCGCAAGTTCAATTGAATAGCCATCGCCTGCGGCAACCTTGGGGATGATTATCTTGCCTTTATCCTGCGCGATTTTAAACGCCGGATTACGTGTGCAGTCATAAGAGATTGTCGCTTTTTGGAGCATTACATTAAAACTCATTTCGAAGCCAAAACCCGGCTTTGCTATCCAGCCTCCTTCTGCTGTTATTGCTTTGCCGTCATTGTAGAGAAAGCTGGTAACGATATGATCATAATCGCCGCTGGGACCTTTTGCGCCTTGCGAGAAAACTTCCTTCGGCATTCCAAAAAGATACTGAACATAATCACTATCGTGAATATGCAAATCCAGAGCAGCACCGCCGGATTTATTTTTATCCAACAGCCAGTTCTGCCAAGACCACGTAGGGGTAAGGCTCAAACGCTGAAATGTCGCAGACATAACTTTGCCGTATTTTCCCGAATCAATTATTTCTTTGAGTTTCGCATATTCCGGCCAAAATCTGATGCAGTGACCTACCTGCAATAATTTCTTCGAAGCTTTTGCCGCATCAGCCATTTTTTTGCATTCGCTGATTGTCATGGCCATCGGTTTTTCACAAAAAGTGTTTATACCCGCTTTTAGACTTTTTATAGTGTGTTCGCAATGCAGGTATGTCGGCAAAGTAATCGATAATACATCCAGTTTCTCATTTGCGAGCATCTCATCAAAATTTGAATATAAATTTATGCCGGATAAATCGAGCGGCTTTTCTGCTCCGCTGATATTGCCTGCGGTACCGCTGGTATTTTCAAATTTATTTTCATCTATATCACAAATGGCTGCGATTTTTACACTCTTCATAGCCTTATAGCAATTGAAGTGCATTTTGCCCATGAAGCCTAATCCTATTATTCCTGCTTTAATCATTTTCTGATTCCTTTATTTAAAAATCTTTTTCATTGCTTTTGCTGTCTTTTCAGGTCTGCCCGGCGAATACGGTATCATTTCCGCAGTAACAAAACCATTGTACCCTATGGCAGCAAGGGCTTTTTTTACCGCAGTAAAATCAACATCGCCATCGAGCAAATCGACAAAACCCTCGACAGTGCCGACCGATTTTTTGAAATCCTTTATGTGAACCCGCTTAATACGTTTGCCCAGGATTTTTATCCATTGTTCCGGATATCCCGTCAGCAGTGCATTTCCAACATCAAAATATGCTCCAACCCTTTTTGATTTAAAATCATCAATAAAATTTTTCATCTCGAGAGGACTCAAAAGAAATTTATTCCATACGTTCTCAATGCCAATTGTAACACCGGCTTTTTCGGCTGCGGGTATAAGTTTAGTTATAGCTTCTTCGGCTCTTTTATAGCATATATCATAAGGTATTATTTCTGCATCCGGCATAAAGAAAATATCTACCGCTCCCGGCACAAACAAATAAGCATCTGTACCAAGCCATTTTGTTACCTGGAGAGCTTTTTTAGTAAATTCGAGAATCTGTTTGCGGATTTTCGCATCATTTGCTGTCGGAGATTTGCCCCAGCTTTCGCCGCTTGCGACGCTTGAAATTTCTATTCCAATTTTTTTGGCTTCAGAGACTATAGTTTTGCATTCTTCTTTTGTTGTTTTGTCGGTAAGAACTCCCTGACTGGCTATGCAAAGCTCAATCGCGTCAAATCCGAGCTTTTTAGCTTCATTCATTGCCTCTATAATCGGTCTTTTACCTTCAAGACCTCCATAAAACATCCAATAGCTTGCGCTTATTTTCATTTTCTGACCCTTTCCTGAGTTATTGAAACTAAATTTTAATATTAAAGCAGTTTAATGTTGACATCCATAGCCAGAAGTAACAAAATAATGGACAAAAGGAACTTTGGTATCTCATATGACTAAAAAGAGAAATTTCAGCAATATAATTAAACGCAAATATGTTCGCGGACTGCCCGGCCACGTCCTGAAAGCTGAATATTTCTACTTCGAGACCGAGCCGAACTTCAAAAAAGAGCTGGCAATTGTCTGCGGAGGATGTGAAAAATGTGCTCCGGATTACATAATTAATCGTAAAAGCTATCCTTATTATGTTATAAAATACACAATAAGCGGGAAAGGAACTTTTTCAATAAACTCACAAACGTTTCCTTTAAAACAGGGAATACTTTCCGGCTTCACTCCACAAAGCCCTCACTTTTATCAAAGTGACACCTCAAATCCGCTTGAACATATTTTTATAATCTTTACCGGATGCGAAGCCTCGCTACTTTTTGAACAAAGTACCTTAGCCTCAAAATACGTTATTGATGTTGCTTCGCAAAGTGAAACTCTTTACATTTTGAGGGCGATTATGAAAACAGGAATTGAAAAAGCCCCTTTTTCGCAACAAATCAGCTGCAATTTGCTAAGAATTTTAATGCTTAGGCAGGCGGCTAATATTAACTTTTCAACAAGTGATTTTTCACAATCTAAGGAAACTTATCAAAGATGCAAAAAATATATTGATGATAATTTTACAAAGATCTTTTCTTCTTCCGAAGTCGCAAACGCCTGCGCGGTTAATATTCGTTATATGGCAAGGCTGTTCCGTCAATACGGCAAAATTAAACCTCATGAATATATCATGAATCTTAAAATGAATAAAGCATCCGCTATACTTCTTACTTCGGGTTTATCCGTCAATGAAATCGGATACAGCCTTGGATTTAATGACCCATATCATTTTTCGCGCGTTTTTAAACGATTTCACGGATTAGCACCAAAAATGTACAGAGAACTATATCTGGAACACAAGAAATGATTTTAGGTTTGAACAAACGGACTAAAGACAAAATGGCAACAGGTCAAACATTTAATTTATGCAGTAACTTAGTTCCAGGTTTGTGTTGTCATTAATGTTTACTTTGGATGAAAACGATTTTTTTGAAAATATTCACCCAATAACAATTCTAAAATTTTCATTCATTTTTATTTTAGAAGCTAGCATATTTAGCTGCTAATTCTTTAGCGATATCTGCCCAAGCATGCAATCTGTCTCGGTGATCGCACAGTGTCTGCAATTCCCTTAAAACCACCTGGAAATATTGCCCTTTGAGTTTTTTTAATCCTTCTTCAAGGTCTTGACGTATCTTTTTTATATCGTCCGGAAAAACAACATCGCTTGCCTTCTGCCGCCACATTATGCAATAATCTTTATCAACCCTGGCCAGTACTGCATCAAGCCCGGTCCAGGCACTGCATACAAGTATTCTCAAATTAGGTATCGAAAGCACACCATCTAATTTTTTGGCCAGATTTTCGCAGCATCCATAACATACGTACCCGAATCGTTTGAATATTTGTTTTTGATAATTAAGGCAAAATTCTTCCCACATCGAGGCTGAGACCTGATCAAATTCCTGTGAATTTGCGGCACACCAGCAATTTGAAAGAGAAAATGAGCCATCAGCTTTTGAACTTCCAATCGGATCGCTTAAAAGCATCGGCATGTTATTGTTTGGCGTAATCATGCCGCTTTTTTCCCATATATCAAGTTTTCCCTGCTGTGCTTCAAGAAGGTATTTTGCAAGACGATGCATCAACTTCGGCTGGGCAATCATATCCATCATCATCTGCTCAAGCCCGCGAAGGTCGGCGGCAGCGGTTCCCATTGTTGCGCTATCGAAATCCGGGCCATATTGGAGCCGAACGTCCATAATATCGCCAAGCAACTCATGAGTTTTTTCCAACAATTCGTTAGTGGCCTGTTTATTATATGAATGTTTCGGCACAATAAGATTGTCAAAGTCAGCTTCAGTTTTTAAAGGCGGGTCATAAGCCCATGCTCCGCCATCAGAAGTCGGCTTATGTTTTCCAACTTCAACTCCCCAGATATTCGCCGGCTTCACATCAAATATGGCATTGACTTCAAAATAAGGCATTATTGGCTCATCGTCGCCAATTTCCTTTTTTATAAGTAACTGCCGAAATCTATATTCTAAACCCCTTAGCCATGGATCGTTACATTTAAGTGCTTCCTGCGGCAATAATTCCTTCCAACATCCTACTGGTCTGCACCAAACCGGAGCACGATCAGGTTTACGTAGAGCATTTACATCTTTCCATCTTTGAATAATTCGCTCGTTTTCTTTTTCTTTAGAATGTTCTGCTAATATTTCAGCGAGTGAACGAACTATCTGACGTTCACATTGTACATCTTTTTTCATAATTGCTTCCATACTGTGGTTTTACATCTAAGATTTTATTCATTTGGCAGGATATTGTTGTCAGATACGTTTTTTTTCATTTATTAAAGCTAATTTATAAACTTCCGTTCCGGCAAGCAGGAATGCACCGATCCCAAATCTGATACCATATTTGGGGTTAGGGTCGTCGATCATTTTTCTGGGAGCCGCACCTGAACGCTGAACATATCTCAACTTACCATTAGATTCGACACATTCGACAAGCCCTTTCCATGACTTTTCAACAACAGGCAGATAAGTCGTCCTATCAAGTATGCCCTGGTTTATTCCCCATGCAAATGCATAACAGAAAAGTGCTGTGCCGCTGGTTTCTTTAGAAGGGTAACCATTGGGGTCCAGTAGACTTGACTTCCAAAGGCCATCAGGCTGCTGCAGAGCCGCGAGTTTTGCAGCCATTTCTTTAAAGATTCTTAAATAACGGTCTCTTGCATGGAAGTTTGGCGGTAATTCTTTAATGACTTTCACAACCCCGGCCATCACCCAACCATTGCCGCGGCTCCAGAACACTTTTTTTACCTCGGCAGTTCTTTCAATTTTGCGCCGATCATCACGAAAATATAAATGTTCATTTGCATCGTAAAGTTTTTCTGTTGTGAGCGTAAATTCTCTATCCATGAATTCAAGGTACTTTTTATCACTGGTTATTTGGGCCATTTTCGCCCATACTGGCGGCGCCATGAACAAGGCATCGCACCAACTCCAGCGATCCTCTTCATTTTTAATATCGGCCGGAGTGTGGTTTTCAAGAATATAATCGAACTGCTTACGCAACGGTTTTATCATAGCTCGATCACGGTAGATGCAATACAATTCGAGATACATCTGACCTATGGTATGATCATTAGCATTGTATTTATCGGGACCGGCTTTCCAACCATTTCTTTCACCTGTCCTCTTCATTTCTGTCATGTATTTGCTGTCAGGCAAAATTTTTGCTAACTCTACAAGACCTGCACAAAATACGCCATTTATCCAACCCGTATCACTTACGTTTGGGTCATCAGGTTGGCTCATCTGCCAGTCAGCAACAGCTTGCATAACCGACATTATCTTTGATGTATACATTTCAGCACTGAACCGAGATGAGGCATCAGCAGAGATTGCAAATAATGAGAAAATTATAAGACCACTTCTCAAAAATCGAATTTCCATCTGATTCCTTTAATTATAAAAAGTTATATTGATTATTTTGAATAAAACAATTAATACTGTAGCGGCCACAACGAAAGAAAAATAAAAGCGTAATTTATGGTCATGCATTTTCAATCCGATAACCGTACCATAATGTGTACCAATAAGACCACCGGCCAGCATCGCTATCAGCAGAAAAATACTAACGTTGCCGCTTCGTAAATGCCCCGTTACACCTACCAAAGTTGAAAACCATACTATCATTAAACTTGTACCAGCTGCTTTTGGAACTTGTTGGCCTATCATATATATCAGCGCAGGCAACAAAATCACTCCGCCTCCAATCCCAAGAAAACCAGTCAAAATACCAATTATTGTTCCCAAAAGGAGAACAGGGATTAATGGCAATGTCGGCACATGCAAAAATTTAAGCTGAATATAAGGAGGAAAAGGAATTTTTGAAAACCATCCTATATGTGGATTTGTTTTATCCTTGCCAGCTAAAAAATCAATCATCATAATTATTGCTATGCCTAACAACAGAAATACAAAAACCAATAATAAAATATATTGAACTGCTATATGCTCTTTGCCCATAATTACCAATGGCTGCACATGTTTTAGTTTTTCCAAGAAATACATACCAACTATAACGCCTATAGAACTGGCAATAGCGAGAATGAAGGCCAATTTGAAATTTATTGTATCGGAGCCGCGTCTTTTATATATTGCAAAACTGCTGGTAAAACACATCATCGCTATTCCAGTTCCCACTGCAATAGGTCCCGGTATATCCAAAAAAATCATTAGTGCCGGCGTTGTTAGAAAACCGCCGCCTATACCAAATATGCCCGTTAGACCACCAACAATTAAAGCTATGAAAGAGGCCCCTAAAATTATAAATAAATCAAGAGTCATTTAATCTTCTGAAATTTCTCTAAAAAAAATCCTTTTTTAATTGCAATATTGAATTTGCCAAATTATATTGATTATACGGCTAATCTACTGTACAAATATTTTTAATTATGTAAAGACTAAATGTGAAAAAATATATTTGGACAGATCTACTCAGAAATCTTAGGGAGTTGTCTGAATAACATCATTTGTTTGACTTAACCGCAGATCCTTATGAATTGAATAATCTTGTGAAAAATGTAAATTATAAGAACATTCAGCAGGAGTTCTCGAAAAAATTAACGCAATGGTACGTTTATGTAACATCATGAAAGATTTTATGATAAAATCCAAATTGACTTTTAATATTGTATGCTGGTATTTTGCATTTGCTGTCTGTTTGAATTTAGTGAGCGATCTCAAGGCAAAGCATCAAATTATACAATTGGCCGCTGATGGTGCATGGACATGGTTTAATGACGAACGAGCAATTATCGATGATGAAAATATAATTATCGGAAGTCTCGATTCGCAAGGCGTTGCACGTGTTGATGTATATAATACGAAAAGCAAGAATCGACTGGCATATCCGCTAAGTTCATGGCAAAGCAAAGACGACCATGACAATCCTGCACTTTTAAAGCTCAACAACGGCCAACTTCTTGCATGCTACGCCAAACATAATCGTGAGAAGCAATGGTATTGGCGAATTGCTGACAAAACAAAAAATTGGTATTGTTGGCTGCCAGAAAAGATATTTGTAACTCCAGCAAAAGCAACCTATTGTAACCTGATTCAGTTATCAGGAGAAAATAATCGCATTTACAATTTTTCTCGCATAATTGGTTGGAATCCGAATATTCAATATTCTGACAATAATGCGCAGAGCTGGTATGAGCCATTTGTGTTAATCAAGTCAGGTGATGACAAAACTCGGCCTTATGTCAAATATGCAGACAATGGGATTGACAGAATTGATTTGCTTTACACTGATGGCCATCCTCTAAACATGCCCATAAACAACGTTTATCACCTTTATTATAAAGGAGGAAATTTTTATACAACTAATGAAACCAAAATAAAATCAATGGGGCAAGTGAAAGAAAGTCCCTTATTACCTTCAGACGGCACCTTGATTTATGATGGAAACACCGAAGGCCGCGGCTGGGTGTGGGATTTAGAATATGACAAACAGGGAAATCCCATAGCAACATTTATTAACTCTGCTGATCATGAAATTGGAAATGATCTGCGATATCGCTATGCGCGATGGAATCCTCTAAAAAAGCAATGGGATCAGCAGCAAATTGCTTTTGCCGGAAAACGTCTGTATGAGTCGCAGAATCATTATGCAGGCGGTATCACAATTGACCCCGAAGATGTCAATACCGTTTTTATTTCCTGCAATGTCGATCCTCGTACAGGTAACCCCAACAAAACAGGCCGATATCAGGTATTTCAAGGCAAAACTTTAGATGCAAATAAAACATGGGACTGGAAACAGCTTACGTTTAATACTGATGTCGATAATCTTCGACCTTTCGTTCCCCATAACCATAAACATAAAATATGTGTTATTTGGTTCCAAGGAAGATATGACAGTTTTACAGATTTCAAACAAAGATTGTGGGTATTCTCGAAGAATAAAATTATAAAATATGATAATCAAGGAATAAGAAATGGGATTTAATGCGTTATCACGACGTAATTTTTTAAAAAAAATGTTAATAGTGAGTAGTGGTATTATTGCTTCAAAAACATTCGCTGCCAATAATTTTTTAAAATTTCAAACTAAAAAGAAACCAAATTTTTTATTTATTTCTGTTGATGATCTTTGTACTCATTTAGGTTGTTATGGCCATAAACAGGTAATCTCTCCTAATATTGATAAACTCGCATCCAAGGGTGTTTTATTTAGCCGCGCATATTGCCAGGCTCCAGTATGCGGCGCTTCACGTGCAAGTCTTTTGACTGGGATTCGTCCGAATTTTAAATCAAAACGTTTTATAGATGCTGAATCGAGAGCAGACAAAGATGCCCCCTATGCCATTACGGTGGTGCAGCACTTAAAATCCAACGGATACCATACAATCTCTAATGGAAAAATTTTCCATTATGCTGAAGATAGCGCTCTAAATTGGAGTGAAACTCCATGGAGCCCACATGGAAATTTAAAAGAAAACTTTGATAAAATTTGGCTTGATCCGAATTCAAAAAATCTCCTTTCAGCAAAGGGACGTGGGCCATATAAAGAATCTCCGGAAGTTCCAGATGAAGCATACGGAGATGGCAAAGTAGCTATAAAAACAATTCAGGATTTGCGTCGGTTAAAAAAAGGAAAATCTCCATTCTTTCTTGCATGCGGATTTACGCGGCCGCATCTTCCATTTAATGCTCCAAAAAAATATTTCAATCTATACAATCCTTCCAAAATTGATATTGCAGATAACAGATATTCACCTGTTAATCTACCATCAAAGTGTCATAATTCATCAGAGATTAAAAGATACAGCCAAATTGACGGATGGCCATCTGAAGAAAAATTCCACCGAGATGCACGGCATGCATATTATGCCTGTATTAGTTATATTGACGCATTAATTGGGAAAATACTTGATGAGTTAAATTCTCTTGAATTGGATAAAAATACGATAGTCGTTCTTTTTGGCGATAATGGATGGCACCTGGGGGAACACAATTTTTGGGGCAAGCATAATATGCTTAATAATACAATTCACGTGCCTTTAATTGTTCGTGCACCTGGTTCTAAAACAAACACACGAACTAATGCTCTTGTGGAATTTGTGGATATTTATCCAACATTGTGTGAACTGGCCGGCTTATCTCTTCCTTCCAGCCATATATTAAATGGAAAAAGCTTTGTTCCTGTTTTAAAAAATCCAAAACAGCATTGGAAGGATGCCGCTTACATTGATTGGAATGGCGCAAAGGCAGTCAAGACTGACCGTTATCTCTATACTGAATGGGATGCTGAAACTAAAATGTTGTTTGACCATAAAATCGACCCGGATGAAAATGTCAATATAGCCAACAAACCAGAAAATGCAAAACTTATCGAAAACTTGAGTGCCTTGCTTAACAAATCAAACAAATTGAATTAAGGAAAGATTTAAACAATGAAGGCTATTTTCATTTTTGTAGTTATTTTAACTTTTTCCAAAGTTCTTTTTTCTGATATTTGCGATCAAGATGAATTGCAAAAATTCAGCTTGGCACACCCTGAAAAAATTGACGTCCTTTTTACGGCTCTTGATCATAATTATCCAGGCTTAGAGAAAGTTAAAAGTGCCTGGCAGCAAAAAGACAAAGTAAACGCATGCCAAGAATTATTAAATTATTATAGCACGTGCAATTCAGGTGAATGGCTACGAAAAAAAAACATCAATTGGATGGATATGGTTAATGATACATCCTCGAAAGTTGAGGAAATCCTTAAAGACGTGTTTACATTTCAAAATGTTCAAGGAACCGTACCCCGAAATGCTCAAGGGAAGCTCAATTGGAATTACAGCCCGAATAATGATTTTCAATGGGCAATGGCTTTGAATAGACATTATCATTTAATCCTTTTAGCTGATGCATATTTTAAATATAATAATTTGGCATATGCAAAACGCATAAATGAAGATTTACGTGATTGGATAATATCGAATCCATATTCGGGCAAAGGGCAAGAATATGATGCCACAGATAAGAGACAATGGTCCCGTATAGAAGCCGGTTGTCGGGCAGCAATCTGGCCTAAAGTATTTTATAGTTTATATGATGTGCTGGCACCAGATGTGAAGATATTAATGCTTTCTTCCGTACCCAATTATCTGCATTGTGTCCGGAATTTCCATGCCAAAAGGGGCAATCAATTGACAATAAGCCTAATGGGTTTGGCACAAATGGCGGCAGCCTTCCCTGAATTTAAGGTATCCGAAAATCTTCTTGATTATTCTAAAAAAATTATGTCAGAGAGCTTGATGGAACAAGTATATCCTGATGGAGTCCAGAAGGAATTGTCCTCGCATTATCATGAAGTTGCATTTCGGAATTTTTATGTATTTGCGGAAATATACAAACATATCAACAAACCGCTGCCTGTCGAATTTAACGAACGGGTTAATTTGATGCTGGATTATATGGCGTATATTCAAAGTCCCAGAGGATATGGTCCCATGAATAATGATTCAGACTATAATTATATTCGCAAACTCCTTGGTAATGTCAATGAAACCTATTATCGTAATGATTGGACATACATTATTACTAATGAGAATGAGGGCGAAAAACCAAAATTGTTGAGCGTTTTCTATCCATGGGCTGGACAGACTATAATGCGAAATGGCTGGGACGCAAATGCTCATTGGGCATTTTTCGATGTTGGTCCATGGGGTGCCGGACACCGTCATGCCGACAAACTGCATCTATCTATTAGTGCCTATGGTCAGGATTTACTGATAGATTCGGGTCGGTTCACATATGTCGGGTTTAAAGGCGGCCAAGAATATCCCTGGCGTGATTTCTTTATTTCATCCATCTCTCATAATGTTATCCTGATAGATGGCAAGGGACAAAAGCCTAAAACAGGCGTTGTTGATCAACCTCTGACAAATGCTTTCATCACAAATGCTGATTACGATTTTACCAGGGGAGAATATATTGAAGGATTTGCTGATATAGAGGATAATATCTCTCATACAAGAGCCGTGTTGTATCTTCGCAATCGTTTCTGGATAGTAGTCGATCGGATAAATCTCGAAAAGCCGCACCAGATACAAGCCCTGTGGCATTATCATCCCAATTGTCACGTCATCTGCGAAGATAAATCAGCAACATCCATAGATAAAGGCCAAGCAAATCTGCGTATTATTCCGATATCATCTTTTGATTGGAATGTGGCGATTGTAAAGGGTCAGGAAAAACCTTTTATACAAGGCTGGTATAGTTCAACATCAAATATAAAGTTGCCTAATAGTACGGCGGTTTACACTGCCGAATTAAAAAATACACAAACTTTTGCATGGCTGTTGTTGGTTGATCCTAATGATGCACCTGAAATCGTTGATACGAAAATGTCATCCGATTCATCAGATAAGGTATGTGTGGATATTAAGTCCACCAATAACAAAGGAATAAAAATGATTATACCTATGATTGGGAATGTTTCAGATGCTTCGGTTACACTACATTTTCCTCATTATGAATATTCAGGCAGCGGAATTAATTTATCTCGAATCCGCTGAAACCCTCTTAACTCAAGTTCGTCATATAATCTACCGGATACAGCAAGACTATCTCGCAAATATTGTTGGTCCGCACGAGCTTTTGCATCAATTTTTTCAGGACTGCAAATCGTTAGTAAAATAGCCTGTAATTCATTAATTTTTTGCAGCAATTGCGAATCATTTGCCGCCTGCGGAGCGAGATCATTCATCTCATTTGGATCTTTCGCAAGATTAAATAAATGAGATTGATAGCCGACATATTCAATAAGCTTCCAATCTCCGCTTCTTACCATAAAAGAGCCCGCTATGATTCCATTTGAATGAGACTCGCTAAAAACATATCTGTTATCTGTATTATTATTTTGACAAACATCCAATAATGACCGCCCTTTTATATCATTTGACGTATCCATTCCAAGAGCGTCGGATATTGTTGGCAAAATGTCAACCAATGAAACCAAGGATGTCATACGCTTATTATCAGGCACATCTGGACCATGTATAATCATGGGAATCCTGACCGAATCTTCATGCATCGAACACTTACCCCATGCGCCGTGCGCACGAGCCATCTCGCCATGGTCGGAAGTGTAAATTATTAATACCTCATCAAATATCCCGACTTCTTTTAGAGAAGTGAGGACTTTACCTATTTCAATATCAACCTCTTCAACCGTAGCATGATAAGCAGTGTGGCAATCATATACTTTATCATCATCCAAAACAAAGCCGCAAGTGTGAGTACTGTGATTTTGATCAACTTCGCAAAGGCTATCATATTTTTGAAAATATTTCGGGCCAAGACTGGTCAATTTATTTTTATAGTATTTATAAAGTTCCTTATCAGGATGCCAGGCAGGATGAGGTTTGCTATAATTGATATTTAACACCCATGGCTTATCATTGGGGCGATCAGTTCGAATCCAATTGATTGCCTCTTGTGTAACTTTTTTTTCGTGCTTTAGAAAGTCCTCATTCTCACGAGGACCAGCTCCCCAGTGGCTAGCCATATGCATCTTTTTCCGAGGAGGGAGAGGCTTATCCCTGAAAAGCCCAACAACATCTAAGCTTTCTCTGTTGCGAACACAACGAATGTCATCAATACCTACATCAGCACCAGGTTTAAAATCCAATTTCCCTATTGTAGTGAATTTTATATTATTTTCACGAGTATAATGACCCAATCCCGGAATGCGTCCATCATACGGCGTTGTATTATCCCAACTTGCCGTTTCGTGTGCGTAAAGACCGGTGAACATACTGGCTCTTGATGGCACACATAACGGACAATTTGAATACGCATTTTCAAATAATACTCCGCCCTGCGCCAAAGAATCGATATTTGGAGTTCGTGTTATTCCTCCATAACAGCCGCTAAAGCCTGGATTGTGTTGATCGGAAAAAATAAATATAACATTCACAGGTTTTACCATTGTCGAATTCCCATCACATCTTTTGGATTTACCAAATGCTCATTAATATCAAAATGCGCCTTTAACAAATTACCCGTATCATCAAGTAACCGTTCATGGCTATTTTCGATGCACCATTTGTCCGCTGTATTGCGCATTTCTATAAGCTGGGTCTTGTAATTCTCATCTATTGCAAGATTGTGCGAATCATATACATCCAAGCTCATATCATAAAGTTCTTCAGTTGCTTCATATCTTGCATAACAATATTTAAACTTTTTATCACGTATCATCAATATCATTTTATCGCCGCTGCCGTACTGGGATATAACAAAAGGCCTATGCTTTTGGCAGCCATCAACCAAAGGTAAAAGACTCTTGCCGTCGACAGTGTTAGGAAGATCGATGTCCAAAACATCACAAATGGAGGGTACTATATCCTCCTGACCGATAGGGGTCTCTATATTAATTTTTTTTTTCAGACCGGGCACGGAAAGTAAAAGTGGAATATGTACAGATCCTTCGAAAAAGTTGTTTTTAAAGAAAATCCCATGATCACCAAGATTATCGCCATGATCTGAAGTAAAAATTATCATTGTATTATTTGAAAGATTATTATTTTCAATAAAATCCAGTATTCTTCCAAGCTGACTGTCAAGATAAGTTATCAAACCAAAATAATGCGATCTGCTGTATTGAATTGCCATATCGGATAAACGATTTATCATATAGTTTTGAATAAAAGGTCTGGCATTTGGATTACGGTCATCAAGATCAACGGAAGAACCATACGGTAATGGGATTTTTGTTGGGTTATACATTCTATCGAATGGCGCAGGTGGGTCATAAGGTGCATGCGGCTTAACGAATCCAAGCTGCAAATAAAATGGTTTTTTGGGATTCGCGCTGATGTGCTGTTTTAATAATTCAAGACTTCTTGAAGTCGCCCAAGTATCTACATAATGTTCGATCGGTAGAGGCGACTGACCTGCACGGGGATCATTATTTCCAATTCCGTGGGCCCGTTGCATCCTTCCAAAGCCTGCTTTTTCGAGATATTCTAAATAATCTTCTTTAACATCATCGGCCAACATTCCGAGAGATTGCTGCCAAGGAATTCTACCTTCTTCCGCGATTTCATATACATCAAACCCAGGATTCTTTTTATATGGCAGACAATGAGCCTTGCCTATGCCGTAATTACAGTATTTTTTTTCATGTAAAAGTTTAGCTATGTGAATATTTCGTGATAAAATTTCACCCCCATTAAAATTATGCGCAGAAGGATCCATACATTTATGACTATAACATCCGGTCGCGAGAATACCTCTTGCCGGAACACAAACAGGATTACCGCTGTAAGCGCATGAGAAATTTATACTTGCCGTTGCCAGCCGGTCCAAATTGGGAGTTTTTACAATCTTATTCCCATTACATCCCAACACATCCCATCGCATCTGGTCTGCTATTATATAAATCACATTCATGATACGATCACCTTTATTTTTACTATGATGCAGATTTTTGAAATATCTTCTTGCAATAATATAAAAACCGAATACAATTGATTATACGGCTAATCTACAATCCAAAATATATTTTGTAAAGATAAATTTTACATCTATTAATAAATATACCTAGTATTTTAGGCTTTTAAAATGTCCAATAGAAGAGATTTAATAAAAGCAACGATCGGAACCGCCTCCTATGCGATAGTCAATGCCATAACCAAACCTGTTTCAGGCCGGGGTTTTTTAGACTATTTTGGGGATAATAACAAGCGTCGTCCCAATATTCTGTTTATAATGTCAGATGATCATGCATGTCAATCTATAGGTGCTTATGGTTCCAAGATAAATAAAACACCTCATATTGACCGAATCGCAAATGAAGGAGCTATCCTCTTAAAAAACACCTGCGCAAATTCTATTTGCAGTCCAAGCCGCGCTTCTATTTTGACCGGCAAGCATAGTCATATTAACGGTGTAAAAAACAATACTGATGTTTTTGATGGCTCACAACAAACTTTTCCAAAGCTTCTTCAAAAAGCGGGGTACAAGACTGGAATAATTGGTAAATGGCATCTCCATTCAAACCCTACGGGTTTTGATCATTGGGACATACTTCCGGGTCAGGGCCACTACTATAACCCTGATTTTATAAATGAAAAAGGAAAAAGAAGAGTACAAGGTTATAACACTGATATTATAACGGACTTTGCTCTTAACTGGATGAGACAGCAAGAAAAATCAGGTTCACCATTTATGTTAATGTGTAACTACAAGGCCGTCCATCGCCCTTGGCTACCTAATTTAAAGCATCTTCATCTTTATGAGGATAATGATATTCCACAACCTCCTACCCTGTTTGATGATTATTTTGGCCGACAAAGTCCTATCACAAAACAGAAAATGACCATTGCAAAAGACATGCTTCTCGGCTATGACCTGCAGGTTAAACCCGTCGATTCAAACGACATTAATGATTTGCGAATGTGCGATAAACCTGATTCAGACTATAATCGCATGAATCAGGAACAAAAAAGAATCTGGAATAGTTTCTATGAATTAGAAAATGAAAAATTCAAGAAGGCCAATCTTAATGGTAAAGAGCTTATTAACTGGAAATATCAGAGATTTATCAAAGATTACATCAAATGTGTAGCGTCGTTGGATGAAAACATTGGAAGACTGTTAAATTACGTTGATCAAAGCGGTATAGCCGAAGAAACTGTAATCATTTACTGTTCAGACCAAGGTCTTTTTCTTGGTGAACACGGCTTTTTTGATAAAAGATGGATGTACGAAGAATCACTAAGTATGCCTTTTGTAATTCGCTGGCCTAAGACTATAAAACCCAAGACAACGTTTTCAGAACTTACTCAAAACATTGATATAGCACCAACACTTCTTGAAATTGCACAAGTTGATATTCCAAATAATATTCAAGGTCGAAGTTTTTTGTCGAATCTTCAAGGTAAAAAAGTAAAATGGCGAAAATCCTTATACTACCATTATTGCGATGTTCAAGGGCACAATGTAGCTCCTCACGAAGGCGTATTTACCCAAAGGTATAAATTGATTCATTTCTATAAAACACGCGAATGGGAATTTTACGATCTTAACAGTGATCCTTATGAAATGGTTAGCAGATATCATGACCCTTACTATATGGACAAGATAATAGAACTTAAACGCGAACTTCATAGTCTTAAACAATATTACAGGATATCCAATGATAAATAGAAGAGATTTAATAAAAGCATCTATAGGTGCCGCCTCTTATGCCATGGTAAGTACCATAGCCAGGCCTGTTTCAGGCCACGGTTTTTTAAACTATTTTGGACAAAACAACAACCGTCGGCCCAATATCATTCTCTGCATGGCGGACGATCAGGGTTGGGGCGACATGGCTTATAACGGTCATCCAGTTCTAAAAACCCCGAACTTTGACGCAATGGCATCCGAAGCGTTGCGTTTCAACCGTTTCTATGCCGCTGCACCTGTTTGTTCGCCTACTCGCGGAAGTGTATTGACAGGTCGTCATCCCAATCGATTTGGATGTTTTACAGCGGGTTATTCCCTCCGCCCTCAAGAGGAGACCATCGCTGAAACGCTCAAGGCTGCAGGCTATGTAACCGGCCACTTTGGGAAATGGCATCTTGGCTCCATCTTTAAAAACAGCCCTGTCAATCCCGGAGGTTACGGATTCAATGAATGGGTATCGGCGCCGAATTTCTTTGATAATGACCCCATACTAAGTAAAAACGGCAGTGCCATTCAGTTTAAGGGTGAAAGCTCTATGGTAACAGTCGATGCTGCAATTGATTTCATTCGCAGGCACTCTCAATCCGACCAGCCTTTTCTAGCCGTCGTATGGTTTGGTTCTCCTCACAGACCGCTCAAAGCCATTGAACAGGATGCGGCATTATATAGTGATCAACCTGAACAGTTGCAGCATTACTATGGCGAAATCACAGGTATGGATAGAGCTTTAGGCAAACTACGAAATGAATTGAGAACGCTCAATATTCACGAAAATACAATTCTTTGGTATTGCAGCGACAACGGCGGCTTGAAAGGTACCAACCGGATACGCGGTCATAAAAGTGAAATTTACGATGGAGGTCTTCGTGTGCCTGCTATTTTGGAATGGCCTAAACGCATCAAAACTCCGCGAACAACAGACATTCCATGCAATACCAGCGACATATACCCGACTATCATGGAGCTTATTGGAGCGAAACCGGACAAAAAGTTGCCTCTGGATGGTACCAGCCTTGCCCCTTTGATTGACAAAAAGATGAAAGCGCGACCTAAACCAATGGGTTTCTGGCATTATCCTGCTGAGGTTATTAGAATATCAGGCAATGAGGATATGTCTGTTCTTTTAGACGCTCAAAAATCCGGCAAGCAAATTGAAGACAAGTGGTTATGTTTAGATGCCAATAAGAACAGAAAATTTCCAGATGACGAATTCCCCGGCCATTCAGCTTGGCTGGATTGGCCATGGAAACTACACCGGATCGAGACAAAAGGGATCGTTACGCTGGAATTATATAACATTGCAAAGGATATAGGTGAAAATAACGATTTATCAGCACAGCAACCCCAACGAGTTCGAGAAATGAAATCCGAATTGGAACAATGGATGAAATCCGTGGTTCATAGCTTAAACGGTGAAGATTACCAATAATAATCTTTCAGATTATTTAATTTAAGGAATCAGGCATATGCATAAAGTGGCATTTATAGGTACAGGCGGACGGGCTTCGGCATGGGCACGACATTATGCGGCATCGGATAAAATCGAGGTGGCGGCATTAGCGGATCCAGATAAAAGAAATCGTAAGGTGATGGCACAAATTTCTGGTATTAAAAGTGGATTTGAAGAGTATGACGATTATCGTGATATGCTCAAGTCACGGACCGACCTTGATGGTATAGTTATCTGCACCCCTAACCATTTGCATGCCGAACAGGCGGTTGCGTGTCTTGAACTTGGTTTGCCAATCGCGTTGGAAAAACCATTAGCTACGACTAAAGCTGATTGTGAACGGATAATTAACGCAGAGGCTGCAAATAATGGTCGTACACTGCTTGGTTTTGTGCTGCGTTCTACTCCTTTGTACTCGAGGATTCATGAATTGATTTCTACTGATCGAATTGGACGGGTGACAAGTATTCAGGCAGATGAACTTCCAGGGCTGGGGGTTACCTCTATTATGAATCGCGGTTTTTGGCGGCGTTATTGCCGAACTTCTGGCGGAGCCATGCTAGAAAAGTGCTGTCATGATATGGATGTTCTAACATGGCTGATTGGATCACGTCCGAGTTCACTTAACAGTTATGGAAGCAGATTGATTTTTGGGCCTAATCCATCATTGCCTCAACACTGTGACGATTGTAAAGTTTCAGAAAATTGCAAATATTACAAAGAGCCGGTTTTCAGCGGTCATGAAGATGCCGACGAAAAGATTCTGCACAAGTTTGTACGCGAGGACAATGCCTGTATTTATAATATTGACAAGGATATTGTCGATACCCAGAGTGTCGGTATCGAATATGAAAATGGGGCAATTGTTAATTTTATGCTGAATTTCAATTGCTACGGTCAACGCACAAGCAGGAATTTTTATGCAATTGGCACAAAGGGCCGCATCTGGGCGAATCTTCATGAGCAAAAGGTTTATTTACACGAAAACAATACAGATCAGGAAACGTCATTTGATTGCACAGGGGATGGTTCGGGTCACGGCGGAGGCGATCGTATCCACGCAATGCAGCTTCAGCGTATGATGGCAGATCCTGATTTTCGTCCTGAATCTAACGCAACGGCTGGATATCTTTCGGCTGTGATGTGTTTTGCTTCCGATGTATCTCGAATTGAAGGCCGCAGGGTATATTTCCGATATGAAGCAAAAAACCGCATTGATATAATATAATGGAAAAGTAGTGCCCCATTTTAAAATATTCCAGACTTTTGTCCGGCAGCAAAAAACTTAGGGATTGTTTTGTACCCCTTGGAAAATCCTAACCGCTTTAATTCGCCCCCAGAATATTTATCAAACTATTCCTATTCAAATTCAAGTGAACCAAAATATTGAGGAAGATGAAATTTTGGTGTTTGATAATCAACCGTAGACCAAGTCAACCAATGCGGATGCGAGCTTTGGTCTGCGCATTTATAAAAATTAGCCTTCCAGACCACACCTGACCGAGGACTTTGAATTTTATTGTAATTTGAAATAACACTAAAAGGTAGCTTATAACTCAAATACCATACCGTCGGTTTTGCTATTTCCTGTTCTATCATTTTGGGAAGTGAATGATAAACTTTTATTTTTTCACAGTCTGAAACATCCACAAGTCTTTTAATATTATTACTCAAATCATTGTAACGAAAATATATCGTTCCACCGCAATTAGTTTCGAGATTAAAATATACATCCTTTTGATTCGTGTCAGGTAAGAAGAAAAATTCAACACAACTGTCACCCCATACTTGACCATGTGTCTGCTGTGCTATTGCCCGAATATAATTGTCCTTTACCTTAAAAAAAACATATATATTATTACTATCGTAAAGGAGTTTGGCATAAGTTTTTGGGAAATGCTGCGGCTTTTGCCCCATATAATTTTTCAATTCAAGAACATCCGCATCGGCCCAAGGTACATCTAAAGGCACTATACCATTAGCTTTTTTTACTACATAATGAAAATCTATACGCTTGTTAATGTTATTACCAATCGTTCCATTTTGGGAGCATGATATAAGGGGCAGCAAAGCTAATCCAAAAATTAGTAAATATATAACTTTCATTTTCATTTTTGTTCTATGTGGCTTTAGGATTAAAAAACTTCATTTTACCCAGACGTGGAGCCTTTAGATATTCAGCCTTCAAACGGTCAATCACTGGTTCTTAGTTATCTTGCTTGATAGCTTCATATAATTTTTTGCACTTATTTAAATCAAGAGGGTCGTTGAAATGAAAAATTATATTTCTTTTATCTGGAAAGTTTCCTTTATAAAACTTCTGAAGTGTTTGCTCACCTAAAGGTGTTAACAGCGGAAATTCCACAGGTCCGGTACAAAAAAGCACAACGTCTTCTCTCAACATTTCCGATACTCTGAAAACATCCAGATAATTGAAATTTACCTCAAGGGCATAAAGTTTTTCTATTCTGTTAAAATGCTGTATGCAGTGAGAATTATTCCCGCATATATGCATCATTCCACCACCAAGTGCTTCAAAAAAATGTATATCGTGAGGCATCAGATACTTTTGATAAAAATCGGGAGAAATCATATCTGTTGAGCAATTGCATATACGTGCACCGCCGGGTATTTGGACACCTTGAAGATAGAAACTTTCCGGTCCTTCTCCTATAGCTTCTTTTAGCTTTTTTACGCTTTTGATCATAAAACTTGTAACAGCAGCAAGCAATGAACAGACAAAATCTATGTCATCATATATATCAAGAAATATTTTGTTTCCTGCCAGCAATTGAGCTGTATTCCATGGTCCCTGAATATCGCACTGGCACAACTTATAATTTGCAGGCATATTTTTCTTGTAGCAGTCTATGACTTTATAAATTTGTGGGAAATAGCCAGCCTTAAGAGGATCAGGTGAATTTATGTTTTTTAAATCTGAAAGAGATTGTATAGGATTATTTTTAACCGCAGGTAAATTATCACTTTTAAACAGAAGTTCAGCGCCAAAGGCAGAAGCGATTAAACCCGTTCCTATTTCAGGTCTTATCATGGGTATTGAATCATCACAAAAATTATTTCTTATATTCCATTTATCAATCGAAAATTTTAATGATAACTGCGGGTCGGTAATTTTTTGAAAATCAAAATTTTGAACTTTTGTCCAGCTAAAAGTTACTAATCTTCGACCTTTAGAAGGGTTATGCCAAAACTTCATCTGCTTTTCAATTGTCATATCAGCTCCCACTTATTAAAATCTTATTCTTTTGGCATTTTTTTTGAATTCAATGTTTTCATCTTCACCCGGCATAAGTGGAAATTGAGGTTGAGGCAAATTTTTAACCAAATCGGTAATCTTGATATCTTTACCGGTTGATAAAGACATGTTAGCCGCAACGCCGGTAAGTATCGAATAGGCACCCTGCGTATAATCTGCACTTCTTTTATATTGATCGAATTGTGGCGTACCAAATATATCGTTTAGCATAATTATATCTCCTCCACCATGGCCACCTTTTCCTTCCTCAACCTTAACATCGTATGAATTCTGAAAATGTGGACAAACTTTTATCAAGGTTCTTTCTGGCTGGAAAGCTCCCTGTACACCTCCATCACCGTTGATATAAGACGATTCTTGACAATATTGTTCAAGTCTTCCTTTTGTTCCGTTGAATGCCACGTGATAGCCCTCCCATGGCATAAATGAATTTAGATTATAACTTAAATATACTTCATTGTTATATTTTACTACGACATTCATAGTGTCTTCTATGTCAATTTCATTGCTGAATATGCATTTATCACGTTCATAGCCGTCATAATCCTCATTGTCCAGATAAAGTTCTTTCATAGTATCAAACGATTTCAAATCAAGATAAAAATTGCATTTTTCACTCGTTAAACAGTTATGGCAACGCTGACCATGGTTTTCTAAGCCATAACGTTTTGCCTGTTTTTCGGTATAAAATACCCTTCCTCCTTTTGCAAATACTGATTCAGGCCATGAACTTATCCACCAATTAATTAGATCAAAGTGATGCGTTGCCTTATGAACCAAGAGACCGCCAGAATTTTTTTTATTACGATGCCATCGTCGATAATAATCAGCTCCATGATATGTATCTAACATCCATTGAAATTCAACACTCAGTATTTTTCCTATTATGCCGCTCATCAGTAATTTCTTAATTTGAGTACGAGCTGGTGCATAACGGTAATTAAAAGTTACCCGAACAGTTTTACCGGTTTTTTTAATAGTATCGATTATTCTTTGACACTTTTTTTCATCTATGGTCATTGGCTTTTCTGTAATTGCATCACACCCAAATTCCATTGCTCTGCAAATATATTCATCATGTGCGCTATCTTTGGTACAAACTATAACAGCGTCAGGTTTGTTTTCCTTTATCATCACATCAAAATCTTGCGCAATATAAGATTTCAGTCCAGGATAAACAGATGCCAAACGCCCCTTGCATAGTTCCAGCCTTCCTTTGTTGCTGTCACAAATGGCGAGCAACTGTCCTTTATCTTTAAATTGCCCGCTTAAAGCATCTGTAAACATTACTGAACGCCCACCAACACCAACTAAAACATATTTCTTCACTGCTAAAAAACTCCTATCATTGAATAAATGACACATAAACTCTCAATTATAATCTTCCTTATTCCTATTGTAAATTATATAATATCTTCAAAATAGAGTTATACTTACCTGTTGCTTTTAATTCTGTCCTGTAGGATTCTTTGAATCATTATTATTTTTTGAAATTTCCTTTTCGTCAGCTATATGATGGCCTATAACACTGCCATCATCCAGCACATTAACTTTAGCCACACTCAATTTTTTAATCATGGCAATTAAGTCCAATATTCCTCCCCACAAAAACCAAACACTAGTTACCGCTGCTATAAAAAGAACTAATACTATTTTAAAGAGCCACCACCTTGCCCAGCCGTCATCTGAAATACCACCGGCAAACTTATGAATCAGAGAACCAACAACAAATGCCGAAAACCAGAACAAACCTAATCCCAACACAGAAAAATATATAATCTTATCCACAGCGGTAAATTCTTCGGATACACCTAACCGTTTAAGTATTATATTTACAGTGGCCTTCTTTTCTTTGTTTTTCTCATTGGACCATTTCCCCCTGTTCAGCATCCTATCCATGTCAAAGTCTGGATCTGGTTTTGTGAACAATGAAACTATCACATAAACACTTATAGCAGCACAAGCAGTGAAAAAAGCCCATACTACGCCGTTATAAGGAAATTTGGAAGGAAGATAATTCAAAAAGGCTATGTTTTCATAGTTAACTTTTAAGGATGGAAGCATATAAGGCCAGAAAATATTTCTCAAAAATATCCCCAATGTCGCAAGAACTGAACCAGTTATCATTCCACCCCAAGCGCCAGCCGTCGTGCCTCTTTTCCAATAAAGTCCACCTATTATGGCTGAGCCAGCACCTCCGATATATAGTGCGGCTGTAATTTGAAACCACATTATTATATATTCTTTAAGAGGAAAAATCATACTAAAGACCCAGGCAAATAATGCAACACTGATAACAGAATACCTTAATAATTTAAGATGTTTTTCAGGACTAAATTTTTCCTTATTTTTTCTCAGCGGCATAATAACATCCTGAATAAAAATAGTGCCCCAGGAATGCAAATATGTGTTATCTGTCGATATTGAACCAGCTATCATAATGGCACAAAATAGTCCTAAAAATCCGTGGGGCAAAAGGTTCAGTACTCCAATTGGTGTGATCATCTGTTTTTGTATATGTGGATCGCTGATAGATTCGATCGTTGCCCGTGTTGCATTTGCCGCCGCAGGAAAAAGGTTTCCATTCAGCAGTACCCATACACAAACCGGAATTACTATCATCATCAAACCAACAACATTGGCTCGCCATGAGCCTAAGACTCGGGCCATTCTCGCCTCATGCGGACTTTTAGCCGCACAATTATAACCCTGGTTTCCTTGCCAGGCAAGATAACCATAAAACTGTTTTAAACTCAATATAACAAAAAATATTGGGCCAAAATCTTGTACAGACCCCATTTGAAAAGGATTTATTTTTGATAACCCGGGAGGTGATTTTTTTATTGTTTCAACAATCCCCGACCAACCAAACTTGAAAAGTAAAAATACCGTAATGGCAATAAAAACAAGATACATTAATTGACCTTGAAAAAAATCTGTCATCATTACGGCTATCTGACCACCATAAAATACTATTACAACCGCCATGCTTAACAAGACGAACATTACCAATCCCAATGTTATATTTAATTCAAGCGGCCCTACGACAACATACTTTTGCGGTATTCCGCAAAAATATATAAAAAATCGTGCCGTAATTGCAGGAAAAATCCCATAATTAAGTATCCCAGACAGCCAAGCAAGTATTCCTGAAAAAATCCGAAATTTCCTGCTATATCTTATTTCAAAAAATTGTGCCATTGTAAGGGCACGAGTTTGTCTATAACGATAAATTACCCATCCTGATAATGCAATAATTATTGCTATAGGCGCCATCATTGCATCCCACCATAATCCAGGAAACCCTGTTTGATGGTATTTCTCAAAGTTTGCGATTAATGTAATAGCTCCAACCCCTGCAACACCATCAGCAATTGTTAGAAGATACCGGCCGGCGCAACGATCGGCGGATAAAAAACCAGCGACATCTTTTGTATATCGTTTCGTATAAATCGCTATTCCGACAATACATAAAAGAAAGAATATTATTATGGACCAATCAAAAATATTCACCTGTTAGACATCCTAATTTTTTATACCTAGAATATATCTCTTTGAAAGTTGTTGATATGCTACTGCCATGGTTTTGAACAATTGCCATCCTCAGGATGAACACATTCCAGCCATCCTTGGAGAAACAGAGAAAAATCAACAAAATTAATTTGTCCATCGCCGCTTAAGTCAACGAATAAATTATCATCAGTCTCCAGCCAGTTTTGGACCAGAACATCCAGATCAGACACATCAACATAACAATTGTCATTTAAGTCGCTTTGTATGCCGTATCCGTACGCAATAGCCTGTTCACATAAATTTCTCTCTGTGCTTCTGAAAACCATAAGATTATCATATTTGGTATAATATCCCGTACTCATAACACTATGTACACCAACATCGCCTTGGGTATAAGCAGAACCGGCTATAGTGCCATCATCGGTTACCGAAAGTTCTGCAATATGTTGTCCATCATTGCTTTTTGTCAATATAGCATTCAAACTGACAGAACCATCAGAATTGTTATTAACATCGCAGCTTAAATGATACCATTCATTATTGCTGAAATCTGATGCAGTAATAAATCCCAAATCGCATATTTCTGAAGTGCCTATTTCCTTACTTATATACAGTCTGGGGTACGATGAGACGTTGCGGATTCTAACCACATAGCTGCCAGCATCGGTAACATGCAAATTCAGGCCGACATAATGGTCCGTAATGGAAGAAAAACTTTTATTCGTATAGAAATCTATATCGACTTCATAGTCTGTCCACTGATTGCTTTCCTGATCCACATAATAAGCCTGCTGATGGCTGCCTTGAGTTGCATTGCTAACAAACATATTATTCTGAATATCAATGGCTCCTCTGGATACTGTCCAACCCGAAGGCTGACCATTATTAGAACCACTGAAGTCTTCCGTATATGACCTTGAAATATCAACGGGGTCAAATCGCCAGCAAACAGAATCAGTATCATTAAGGACAAAACTGATATTTCGATAATCAGGAACATTATACATTATCACAGGAATGGAATTCTGGTCTAGCCATGCTTTTTCGCCAGGGATTGCTTTCATAACAACATTTCCGCCGGGATATTGAAGCACCTGTTTAAACTCAAAAGGCAATTTTAATGTAATAATTTGTCCTGGCACATATTCACTTGCAAAACCCATATATAAGCTGCCGTTATGCCAACGTTTCCAAACAGCATAGTGGTCAATTTGCGGATATTGTTCTTCAGGAAGTTCATATCCGTATAAAGAGTTCATCCTTTTTTTCATTCCCTCATTATTCACAGAAATATGGGTAACAGGAACCAAATCCGGCGAAACAAGTGCCTGGCTAATTTGGCTAAATTCTTGGCCGAGCTTAATATGACCCTGCCAAAGAGCTGGCACATCATTTTTCAAATCCACAAGATTTTTAGGGTACCAATAGTAGGTTACGCCAGAGACGCCAGGAACTGAAATGCACGCATATGCCTGAGCTCGCAACGCTTTATAACTATTGCAAGTTGAAATATCTCTGATTTCGACGGTCGAAGGAAAGTATGGTTCTGTAAGCCAATTTGATCTGATAGACGGTTGCCTGTCGCCTGATTCAGGAACTGCCCAAATAGGTTTATTTGGGTACAACAACTTAACATCTTCAATGGCCCATTTGATATTAAAAACTCCATAAGGAATATGATAACGATCTACCCAAATAGAATCATTGTGCTGACCGACTTGCGGATTGACAGCAAGCCTCGTAATATTATCAACAATTATAGCAGGATGATTAGGGTCATGATTTTTTAATGTTAGATACGCCGTTTGCATTGGCCCTTCATTGGCAGGATCGCCGCTGGGTTCATCCATAAGATACCAGAACCATAATGCAGGTTTATTCTTTATAGCATTAACTATCTGCGTGAGTGTCGCAACATCCTGGCTCCAGACCGCCTCCCGCGGCAAACCATAAAAAACCCCTACACCGGCATTGTATGCTAAATCAAGATAAGCGCTTGCTTCAGCGATAAGATTCGACACATCGTTTGACGTGTACCCTGCTTTAAGTTTGGTTTCAAAATAATAATCATGGGTCAAGTTGAAACCAGCCTCTACAATTCCAGTAAAATTATGCCAATTATCTGAAGGGTCTCGATAGGTTCCATATATGAAAGTTCGTGTACCATTTATATTTACAGCACCATCCTGCTCAAATTGCACGATAGAACCGGCGAACACTGTTGAACAGGTTACAATCAAAACAAATAAATTTATTTTATTAATCAGCATTGTAAACCTTTAAATTGTCCCACTCAGTGTGATAATCGGAAGCACTGTAACTCATGGCGCTGTTAAAACCAAAAGTTTTATGATTAAAAACTGCCCCACCAACGCTGCCATCATCTAGAGCCGACACAGTACCGATAACCGTTCCATCACTTACATTTTTCATTACAACATTAATGGAAACATTTCCGTTATTTTTTACTATAGCAGCAGTAATGTTAAACCACCCATTTACTACCCAATCTGGCATATCTATATAATTTAAGTCGTACGATCCTGTACCATCGAGCCTTTTACTTATGTAAAGTCTGCAATTTGGCGATGTATCCAAATCTCTTAATCTAACCTGATAACCCCATAGCCTGTCTGTGTTGACTGATTCACGAGCACCGTAAAGAATTAATCCTGCGTAAAGGGTTGAACTTCCAGTAGTCGCAAAATTTCTAGTACTCAACATATCAACACTAACGGTATAATCTTCCCATGTATTACTGCCGGTGCCATAATATAGAACATTGTTATCGGAGTCATTGCCTGACTGAAGCGTACCGAGATACAATTTATTATTTCTCAATTGCGCAATACCTCCGGCAATTGTCCAATATTGATTGTAAATATTTAAAGATGTACCGTCAGTACCTGTGAAATCATCGCTGTAAACCAAGTCGCCCGATATTCCTTCAATAGCAAATTTCCAAACGAATGAATCTTTTTCATTGATTACAAACTGAATATATGAATTATTTTTTACATCCCATATAGCCGGTTCACAAAGATTGTAATATATCGTTGGATTCGAAGAGCCATTTGCTTTTATTACTGTGTTTCCACCTGGATATTGGACAACACTTGAAAACTGATAGGGTGTTGTCATATGCATACGATTTAAAGGCATGAAATCAGCAATAAATCCAACATATAATTCATTATTATATTTCTTTGTCCACCATTTCAAATATTTTGTAGGATATCCGGGCGCAGGCGTAACCTCATCATCACCATATAGATCCCGCATCCTTAAAGTCCGACCCCATACCTGTTCATAAAGGGAGAAATTCGGAACCGTTTCATTGCTTAATAAAACCGGCTCAAGATTTGACATTTCTTGACCAAGTTCTACTATTGCCTGCCAAACTGCCGGGGTATCATTTTTTATATTGTGCTTTTCAGAATTATAATAACACAAGATCCCTTTTGCTCCAGCAGCGATACTTGCTTGTGCTTGACCATGAATAGCATTTCTATCAATATTTGTAGAATTATCATTAAGCTTTATTTTCGCGGGATGCATGCCCTGCCGATTTTCATTTGCGAGGCTGTCTGTGGCATGAATGACTGACATTACAAGTTTTGGGTGTGGTGGGTAAAGGGATTCCACGCTATCTATTTCTGCCAGTTTACTTAGGTATCCATAAGGTATGCAATTATCATTTACCCAAATCATATCACAATATTGCCCCAGAGTCGATGCACCAATGAGAGTCTTACCTTTTTCAGCTATAACAATAGGATGATTAGTATCAATAGATTTTATATAGGTATAACAGGTTTGCAATTTAGATGATATGTTTACATAATTTCCTGGATTTTCCATCAGATACCAAAACCATAGTGCCGGCTTATTCTTTAGGGCATTAACAAATTGCCCTAAAGCCGTTGTATCTGTCGAAAACACTATTTCCCGCGGAATTCCAAGAAAAACGCCAACGTTATTATTCGCAGCCAAATCAAGGTACGTGCCGGCTTCGGCGATAAGATTTGAAACATTGGTTGATGTGTATCCTGCGTTAAGTTTGGTTTCAAAATAATAATCATGGGTTAAGTTGAAACCGGCTTCTTGTATGCCGGTAAAAACAGTCCAATCATCGGAAGGATCTCTAAAAGTACCGTATATAAATTTTCTTTCTCCGTTAACACTAACAGTACCATCCGGCTCAAACTGAACAACAGAACCAGCGAATGCCATTGAACCGCCATTGATAATTAATAGAATTAAAAAAAATATTTTGTTGGTATTCATTCTAATCCACATTTTTATTCTTTTTTGTTTCAGTAATCACAGGGTCAAACCGCCATACAATTGTATCACAATCCTGCATAATAAATGAAAAACTTTTCATGTTTTTTTGAACATCCCAGATTGCAACCTCACTGTCTTTAGTGTTAATTTGCGGCCCACCTTTTGCATTTCTACTGATAATAGTTTTTTGTTCTAATAGCTGAAGTTGAACCGCTCGCTTATATTCGAATGGAAGATTCAGCGTAATTTTTTGTATAGGAACATAATCGCAAACAAATCCCATATACAGGCTTCCCTGGTACATCCGCTTCCAAACCATTACAGGAATAGGTTGAGGATATTGGTCTTTCTCAAGCTCTTTGTCATAGAGATGATCCATTCGTAAATACATACCCCATTTATCATAGACTATATTTATATCTGGTACCGGCTCTTTTGATAAAAGTATCTCGCTAAGACCTCGTAATTCTTTGCCGAGATTAACTTGCGCTTTCCATAATTCAGGAGTATCCTTACGAAAATCGTGCAAATGTTTAGGCCCCCACCAGTAAACCACTCCATCAGCACCTGCAGAGATGCAAGCATGAGCTTGCGAACGAATTGCTTTGGGCTTTATAAAAGCAGTCTGATCATTGATAGTCAATGTACGTGTACTTGGATAAAGATTTTGATTTTTCTTTTTTGTTCTGGCCTCGCGCAACCAGCTAAAACGATCGCCAGTTTCCGGAACACCCCAGATAGGTTTATCTGGATATAATGAACGAACCAGTTCTATATTACGACCAATTCCAAGCGTACTGTAAGGAATAAGATATCTGTCAACCCATAGAGTATCGCAGTAAAGCCCTGCTTCAACACTATCTTTTAATCTATGCCCCCCATCAACTATCACCACGGGATGGTTCGGGTCAACTTTTTTGATCACATCGTAACTTTTTTTTACATCTTCAAGGCTTCTGCCATTATGATTTTTTCTAGCATTATCTTTCACTTGGTTTGTCGGTTCATCGCAAAGATACCAAAACCATAGCGCCGACTTATCTTTAAGCGCATCAACTATCCGACTTATTGTTTCTGTATCTTTTCCCCATAATGATTGCCGAGGAATACCATAGAATACCCCGACACCAGCCTTTTCGGCCAAATCCAAATACTCACGTGCCTCTTTTATAAGTTCGTTGACGTCGTTTTCGCTATAACCTTTTTTAAGTTTTGTTTCAAAGTAGTAGTCATGAGTCAAATTAAACCCAGCCTCTCGTACTCCGTCAAATTTGCGCCAATCATCGGAAGGATCACGGTATCCACCATATACAAAAATCCTCTTGCCATTAACTTTCACAACACCGTCACTATCATATAGCACGACTGAACTTCCATAGGTAAAGGAAATGCAAATACTTAATACCACAATAATTACGATGTTAGACAAATTAGCTTTCATCAGAAAAATCCTTTTCTATAATGGAGTTACACGCTTTAAGTTTCACGTTAAACTTAATATAACCATCGTTCTCATATTCGTCAACCAATTTCCATATAAAAATGCAATATTGATGAGGCTTTCGCTGGTTTGTTATTTGGAAAAGCACTTTGATAAATCACAATTGCAAATAATAAAGATATATATTTATCTAATATATTCTCTCTTAATTGACAGCGGCAGATCCACATCAAAATATCGCTATGCAGACTGTCGCACAACTAAAGTGGGGGGAACCATAACACATCTTTGTTTTCGTTCGATCTTCTGATTGTTAATTTGAGCCCAAAGAAGTTCAATCGCCAATTTGGACATTTGCATATAGTTTTGATCTAATGTTGTGATCCCTGGATTAAAAAGGCCGGCCCAATCTACGTTATCATACCCTATTACGCGCACTTGCTCAGGCACTTTCAAACCATTGGTCTGTAAAATACGAACAGCCATAGCAGCAATCATGTCGTTACAAGCAAGAATTCCGTCTACAGAGTGATCGTGGACAAGCCTCAAAATATATGGCTCCAACGACTTAATTGAGATTTGTCCCGGCAAACCAATGTACTCTACTAAATCATGTTTTTTTTCAAACCCGTGATTCTTTAAGCCAAGTTCAAAACCTTCTAATCGAAATTCCATTGCTTTTGTTCTAGTTGATAAAAGCAACAATCCTATTCTTTTACATTTTTGAGTACAAAGATGGTCAACGGCTTTTGACATACCCTCCCTATAATCACTACTTACATAATAAGAGTCATTATTATCCAAAAGCGGCTTACCTATGAAAACCACATTTTTAAAAGATGAGTACGCAGCAAACACTTCATGACCACGATCGGGGTCCTGATGAGCCATGCAGATTATCCCATCGACCCCTCGACTCGCAAAATCCTCTCGATATTGATTAATTTTGCTTATATCATTATGCGTTTGCCCTACCATAAAACGGTAGTTTTTCAATCCTGCTAAACGTTCCATTTCCGAAAGAAGCTTAAAGTGAATTTCAGGAGCACAAGTATCAATAACTACACCAATTATATTACTGCCCTTACCTGCTAATTGCCTGGCTATAAGGTTAGGTCGATAATTCATTTCTGCAGCAACCTGCCTTATACGTTCAGCTGTTTTCTCACTCACCCTGACCGTTTTCTTGCCGCTGCCCAACAAAACATGACCTACGGCAATGTTGGATACCCCTACTTTCAGTGCAATTTGTTTCAGTGTTATCGGAGTGTTTGTTTCAGCTTTTTTCATTTTTCTGAATTGCTCTTTACAAATTGTATTTTACATATTAAATTAGCCGTATAATCAATATAATCGCTTTGATGTGTAATCGCAACAAAAAATATTATTGTTTTTGGAAAAGATGCCGTGCTACTTGATTACGAAAATATTTGGGAAAATGGCCGTAAAGGCGCAATAAAATATATTTCAAGTCTTTCAACCGGAAATCAATGGGAGATTCGCGTTTCCAAAGCCGCCGAACAGCCTATCGCGATGGGCACTGCGACAGCCGTGCTGCTGCTTCAGTTTCTTGATGCACTGAAGATTATCGACACTGATCGGGATAAATGGATAAATCATATATCATCGTTCCAGAGAGATGATGGTTTGTTTGAAGACAAAATTGACATTGCTAATCCAACACAAAAACAGCCTTTGTGGGCTTTGCTGGCACATCGAACGCGTCATTGCTCATGGGCAATTGAAGCATTGGGAGGCAAACTCAAAAGACCTATTAAATTTGTCGAATCTTTCAAATCGCGAGATTCAATGCAAAAATGGATGCAAGAGCTTTGGAGTCAGAATTGGACTGGAGGGTTTTGGGCCGCAGGTAATTGGATAATGGATATGGGTGTGCTGCTCGACCTTCAATTTCGTCATTTTCAGGATGAACAAGCCTCTGAAGCAATTCAATTTCTATTTGATTATTTAGACAAAAAACAAGATCCTGCTACCGGCTTTTGGTTTGGTCCAAACGACGACATTAGATGTGCTATGGCCGGGGCAATGCACCTCTACCCTCTATATTTGGCATACAACAGGCCAATTAACTATTTCGAGCAGATTATCGATAATACACTCGCACTCCAGCAATCCGATGGCTTGTTCGATTACGAGGTTGGCAAAGGCGGCAGCCAATGCCTTGACTTCGATGCGATGGTTATAATCTCAAATGGATATTTTCTATTGCCTGAAAAGCAACAGCAAATAAAAGAATGCAGCAAAAAAGTACTTGATGCAATTATGGTAAACAAACAGGCAGATGGTTCTTTTTCAGACAGTCGTATTGACCAATTGCGTTTCTGGTCAACACAGGCAGCAGCATTTAAGTCAAATGAAGGCAGCATTTGGGATACTTATGCCAGGATTATGACAATTGCTATGTGCATCGAAATCCTTAAGGATGCCCCGCCCTCGCCGATGCGCGGAGAAAATCATCTTTTTGAAATCTGGCATGGAGGTAAAGGATGGAATAAAGGCTTTAATCCACATGCTTAATGACATTCAATTAAATGGTGTTTGGGCATTTGCTTATAGTCCAAATCAAAATAGCGTTATTCCCTCAGAAGAAGCTTTTATATCAGAAATGCCCGTCCCCGCTATTTGGGATGATCACAAACAGAATTTTGCAAATTTCAGCAATTTACAAATCAATCCCGATTATTCGCCGCCAACGTTTCCGATGCAAATGGAATTTCCGCCCGATGCTTCACTTCCTTATTTAATTGGCACAGGTTGGTATAAAAAAACATTTACACTTCCTGCGATTTTGAACGATGTAATTGCAACACTTCGCATCGGCGGCGTACGACTTCAGGCATCCGTATGGATTAATCGCTCATTTTTAGGAACTCATGTAGGGCATTCCACTCCATTTGAATTTTCAATAGAGAGTCTGCTAAAACCAGGAACAAATGAAATAATAATTGCCGTTTCGAATCATCGCGATAATGTAATTGGTTGTGATATCCGCGGATATGCAGGAAAATCCGGCGGCATTTATAGGAACGTTTCAATTAAGCTTACTTCTTCTGCTCAAATATCTAATGTTTATATATTGCGCAACTCACATAACCAACTTTGTTGGAATCTTGAATTTCGAGTTTCAGCAAAATGCAACTATATGATTGAATGGTTGATTCGTGAAAAAGATTCTGGCAATATAATTAAACAAGGCTCTGTTCCAGTTGAAGATTCATCATCCCAATGGTTTTCAGATTCTTTAGAATTAAAGGAATGGTCTGATTTTAATCCTGTACTATATGATATCGAGATAAATTTAATAAATGATGGAAAAATAGTTGATACATACATGAATCATTTTGGACTGCGTACGATTGAAGTCGATTCTACACATTTGCTTCTTAATAAAAAACCTCTCTATCTTAGAGGCGCAACCGAACATTGCTATTTCCCATTAACCTGCACACCTCATATTGATTTTCAGGAATATAAAACAAATTTAATAAAATTGAAACAGCTTGGTTTTAACTGGTTAAGATTTCACACCTGGGTTCCGCCTGAAGAATACCTTGATGCCGCCGATGAAACAGGCATGCTAATTCAGGTTGAACCCCCCGCTGGCTTTACTGCATCTGAATGGCAAGCCATATTGATAAAATGCCGCAAACATCCTTCGGTTATAATTTATTGTGCTGGTAATGAAGAATTGATTGATGAAAATAAGATTGAACAATTATCACATTTAGCGAATGTCCAAAAAAAACTTATACCTGATGCAATCTTTAATCCACAGGAAGCGCTTCGCGGAATAGAATACAGTTGGAACGAATTAGATTTAGGTTCTCCTATTGTAAATTTTCCTTTCAAACATAACCCAACTCGTCTGAATAAGTTAAAATTATTTTCAGATGTACTCGGGCATTATAGTTGGGGGTTTTTGTCATATTCTTCTCTGCACGGCAAATGGAAAAAATTAAATCAATTTATGGCTCATTATAAGAAACCTTTGTTGGGTCATGAGTTAGGCATTTTCGGAAGTTATCTTGATTTATCCTTAGAAGACAATTATCAAAATTCACGTATCAATACCGATTTGATTTCCGGGTGCAGGAATTATTTAAGCAAGCAGCAGGTTTTAACGAAAGCACAGTTATATTATCAAAATTCTTGCAAATGGATGCATAGTTTAACAAAATACGTTATTGAAAAAGCTCGCAAATGTTCATACTTAAGCGGTTATGATTTCCTCGGAGCTATTGATCATCATTGGCACAGAAGCGGATATGCTTGCGGTCTTATGAATGAATTTTATCAGCTTAAACATTCTTTCACTCCTGAGCACATTTGTTCGTTTAACGGCGCAGATGTACTTTTACTCGATGAACCTGAAAATCGCAATTTACATACAGGCAAAAAATACAATTTTGATGTTTATCTTTCAAACTACAGCGCAGAATCCTGGAATCGTTCGAAATTACATTGGGAATTATTAAATAATAAAAATATTTTAGCTTCGGGCTCTGCAACGATTGAATCTGAATTGGGAACTGTAAATAAAATATCTCAGATTGAATTTGTTGTTCCATTAATTGACAAACCTGTTTCTGTTGTTTTAAAGCTTACATTAACAGCACAAGATAGGATACTATCTAATGATTGGAACTTTTGGCTTTTCCCGGATATTCCAAAGCTTGATACAAGCGATTTAATAATAACAAATGAAATCAATTCTGATATAATTAACAAATTATCAGAAGGTGCAAGCGTATTGTTGATTGGCCCAGCTAACCTTCCTACTTTGCCTACATCGTTCCAAATGGCGATATGCGGCAGACCTGCCGGCAATATCGCTACCGTTGTTTATGACCACCCAATCTTTTCTGATTTTCCTCATCAGGGTTTTTGTGACTGGCAGTTTGCATCATTGCTTGAAAATGGATGTGCTGTCGTGTTCAATGAAATCTCCCTGCCTTTCGAACCAATCATTGAGGTTGTCAGTTCATATAAAAATGTTTTCAAGCAAACATGTCTTTTTGAATTCGCCGCAAATAAAGGCAGGCTAACTGTCTGTACACTAAATATGAATACCGATGAACCCGCAAGTAAATGGCTTTTCTCTCAAATAATTAACCATTGTCAACAAAGCACCGTTCAGCCTGCGATAACGATTACATTAGACAAACTCAAAGCCGCCTTTCTTAAACAATATTCATCTCTGAATCAAATAAATACCGATAAAGCTTTTGATCCAAATGCACAATTGTAACCGCATTAGACGTAGTGCAAGGATTTTCGCTTTTTCCAAGCTCTTCATATGAATAGCCTTTGGAAGTAAATAGCTCTGTAAATAAGTTGAAAATCTTTATTTATTTAGGAGCCAAAAAATGAAACGTAGAACAAAAGCAGAGCAGGAAATTATTAAAAAGATGAATCAACTTCTGAAAAATGTCACCATCTCTTTCAATTACAATATTATTGGTCTTTGTCAGTGAAATTTAAGAGTTCTTTCAAATCATAATGATAATATTTCTGATAGCAGGCCTGATATTTACCATTATTCGGATCGGCAGCGTTTGCTACCCATAATTGTAAACTTGATGGCGCAAAAAGAGCATCATGCAAATTAGACTTCATTGCAACAGGCCTTGTCATCATTTCCATTGCTATTTTATCATCAATTGTGCCATAATTGTTTTTTACTCGTGTGACGAGTTCATCATACCGCTTTCCTACGCTAAGAAGTAAAGCATCGACAACAGGCTTATTGAGCTTGGCATTAAACTGATTAGGCTCAACAATGTCAAAAGTTTTCGGTGTGCAGGCAAGACCTCTTGCGTCAGGAATTTTGCCGTCTGAAATGACATAATAATATTCACAAGTTCGAGGCGTATTTTTAAATATATCAACTGCCTGCTGCAATGAATTTGCTTCTTCAAGAGTTTTTCTTACAAGAAATGACATTGGCATACCTTCCCATTGTCCTTCACCTTTGCCGCCCATTTCTCCAATTGCAATCTGTTTGTTATTCATACCAGTTACAGAACCAATAAAACCACTAAAACCTACTGTTACGAAACTATTAAAGCCTTCAGGCTGGCAAACTGTTAATAAAGCATGTCGCTGCAAACCGATTTCTGTTATATAATCAAGAACTCGACCATGCAGTAATTGTCCATTTTTAGTTGCCTTCCCGAATAATGCAAATCCGCTACAATGAAATTGCTCCGGAAAGATGTTTGCAGCACGCACTTGTTCAAATGGCAAATGTGCTCCATCAGCCATACCTTTCATTTCTTCTTCATAACGAGCTGGTATATACTTTTCTGACATCTGAAGTGCCTTGCCGAGACTGTTCACTTTCTGCTTTGCAATATCTGCTATAAACGCGGTGTTCAACACGATTTTATGCATTTCATTTATGTCTTTTGCCAGAAGTTTGCCATGCTGATAGCCCATTTCGTAAAATGTGCCGCGTACAATTAGTACAAGTCCACCATCAACATCGAGCAAATATCCTTTTCCTTCTTTTGCAAGAACTTTTATATGCGGTAATTGAGAATTTTCTGCAAGAACATTAGTTGCTAAGAAAAGAAACAGAACTGAAACTTGAAGCAATTTTCGCATATTACAGCTTTCTTCAATTAAAATATTGAATTATCAAACAAAGATTTAAACAACAACAATGTTTTATTGTATTTATAACTGTTCTCTACTGAAAAGCAAGGTTGGAAGGAATTTAAAGCAGAACTGGATAAAATAAAAGTCTTGAATTGATAAACCCATTACGAAGCCGCAGAAGAGCCAGATGCGCTAATGTTGTTCTCACACACGGTTGACTATTCTGCCATGTTAGAAAATTCATCTGTCCTGAAAGGTGATGTTGGTAACCCGGCTTTGTTATAAAGATTACAGTCAATCCAGTCTGCCCAACCATATCGGACTGCTACCGGCTTTTTGACCTGTTCCGACCAAACTAAAACTGTATCGCCGTCAATTTTCGCATTTGCCCAGACGAATTTTTTATCCGCTCCGGCAATTGCGAAACCTTTAATCGAATCTCCTTTTACCATAAGACCTGAACAGGTATGCTCGAACGAGATTCTCGCTTTATCGCCTTCTATTTTTATATTTTTATATAACGGCCCCGAATAAACAATATCCATAAAGCCGTAATCCTTCGCCAAGGCCCACAATGCCAAACGTTTCCCTACATCCTGTTTGTTTTTCGGATGAATGTTGTTAACATCGCCGATATCTATGGTAACAACCATACCTGTATTCGGTAGGGATAGCGTCTTAAGCTGAGCTTCTCGAAGCAAAGGTCGGTTTGAATCAGGTGGGACCGTCAAATCAGGCTTGCCTAAAGAGGTTTTCTTCATATGTTTTCCAAAACCCGCAAGCTGAACATAATAAAAGGGAAAATCACCTTGGTTGAAGTCTTCTCTCCAATTCTTAATCATCGCAGGAAATAACTTCCGATATAAAACGGCATCGCCCACATTTGACTCGGCCTGATACCAGATAACACCTTTTATTGCAAAAGGAATTAGCGGATGAATCATTGCATTATACAACATCGAAGACCTGTTCTTATCGTTTAATTCATTTGGCAAACGTGGTTGTTTCGGAAGTTCTTTGCCGGCATCCTTAGCAGCTTCTTTTGCTTTTTCCCATTCTTTTATTCTCTGATCATATTCTATTTGAAATTTTTCTTTATCAGCAAGAATCTTTTTGTCACGCTGCCAATACCAATTCAAATCAATATCTTCAGTTAAAATTTCTTTTCGTGTCCAGGATTGTGCAGGTGTACCGCCAAATGAGGCATTGATAAGACCGAGGGGTGCATTTATTTTTTTATGAATTTCTCTGCCAAAAAAATAACCGACCGCACTGAATTCAGAGACATTTTCCGGGCTGCAAATAACCCATTTTCCAATAGTATCCTCAAGTGGAATAGGTGAAGATTTTCTTTGCACTGTAAATAAACGAATATCAGGCCAATTAGCTTCCAAGATTTCTTTTTCAGCATCTTTTGAATCCTTAACCGGCCACTGCATATTCGATTGCCCGGAACATAGCCAGACTTGACCTATGAGAATATTCTTAATGGTCCTACTTTCCTGCCCGCAAGCTATGGTTATATTGCATATACCACTGCTTTTAGGAGTTTTTATCCTTATCATCCATTTTCCATTAGCGTCCGCATCGGTAATATATTTTTCATCGTCCCATGAACAATTTACTGCAATTTTATTTTCAGGGGCAGCAATACCCCATATTGGCGCATTGAAATCAGCTTGAAGAACCATATTGTCTGAAATGATCGCAGGTAACTTTATTTCTGCATTTGCTATGGACGCAAATAAAATAAATGTTGTAAACCAAAGCATCTTACTGAACATATTAATACTTGTCCTATATCGCAATAGATGTAACGATAAATTCGTTATCGAATCCGGCTTAAAGCTAAATGGGGAAATTTCACCGCTATTTGAAAACCTTAAACACCTAACAATGCTGTTATATTTGATCGCAAGTTGCTGCGTTTAGGTCTTCGGTAATGATAATATTTTTTATACCTTAATTGTATAGACAAAAATATGCATACTTAATCTGGTTCTTTGGGACGTAACCCATCTTTTTTGGTCCAGGCATATACTTTCTCCCCACGCAAGAAATAAGATTTTTGGGTTACATGCAGTTTATTAAAGTAGTTTTTATCCTTCGGTCCAACATGAAGATCCATAAATAAAGTATTAGCTACTCCTCGACCGTGTCTGACATGAACATAAATATCAGTATCAACAATGTGAGCAGCATTATAAATAGCGAAGTTTTGAGTTGGTGTTGCACCAGTTTTTGTATATATTCTTACACTGTCAGCTACCAGGAAAAACTCGGCTGGAGTAGCTCTGACATTAAGGGTCTTCTGATATTTCTGATATTCAGTCCAAGTTCCTGGGGGAACACGATCAATGTCAATGCCCCAAAGCCGCATACCATAGCATTTTGCCCATGATTCTGCTTTTCCTATATCAAAAGGCTCGAATGAAGGACAAAAAACAATCTCTGTTGTAAGTGTTCCAGAATCCGAAGAAGCCATTTTTTGTGTCGGAAAATATTTCAAAAGCTTGCCTATCCAATACCTGCCTATACCAGTTGGCTCGCTCGGTCTATAATATGGCATAATATGTCCATCCCAATCTTTAGAATAGAATTCCAATGCAAGTCCAACATTCTTTAATCTGGTTCCACAAATAACGCCTTTAGCTGATTCTCTGGCCTTACTAAGTGCCGGCATAAGGACTGCCAAAAGAACAGCTATAATCGAAATAACGACAAGAAGTTCAACCAATGTAAATGCGTCACAGTTTTTTGTTATTTTACGCCTCATTTTAGCGATCCTTTTAAAAGTTTTTAAAAAAAATTATTCCCCGAGCCCCCAACTCGGGGAACAAGTAAACCATATTTTTATCTTTTTTTCCTAAGCAACAGCGCTGAACCCATAACTAAAAGCCCAATTGTTGCCGGTTCAGGAATAACCGTCACTTCAAGATTATCAAATTCTGTATGATAATCGGCAGCACTGTAACTCATAGCACTGTTAAAACCAAAAGTATTAGCTTCTAACACTCTGCCGCCAAGGCTGCCATCGTCAACAGCAAATACTTCACCAATAACATTTCCATTAATGTCTCTCATGGCAGCGGAAATGGAAACACTATGATCGGAGTTTGTCGCAATGGAAGCTTCGAGGTTAAACCATGTATTGACAGCCCAACCTGGCAAATTTATATAGCCAAGGTCCCATGCTCCACCCCCATCTGTTCTTTTACCAATGTAAAGTCTGGCTTGCGAAGTACCTGTCTTATCCAGCAGCCTAACCTGATAACCCCATAACCTATCTGTTTGTTCAGTTTCAGCGGCAGCGTAAAGAATTATTCCGGTATAAAGTGTTGAACTGCTGCTTGTCGCAAAATTTCTTGTGCTTAAAATATCAACGCTTACAGTATAGTTCTCCCATGTGTTGCTGCCGGCAGGTGTAAAAAGGACATTGTTATCAGCATCATCGCCGGTTATTTGTGTACCAAGATTCAAAACATTATTTTCCAATTGAGCCTTACCACCAACAATTGTCCAGTCAGAATTATATGCAGTCAGAGAAGTACCATCCGTACCGGTAAAATCATCGGTATAAATAATACTGGCATTAGCATACCCCGCAATTACGATTCCAACAACCATCATAAACAATTTCTTCTTCAACATTTTTCCTGCCTCCAAAAAAGTAAAAAATTAATAAAAAGCTTTTATATTACACTTTATTTTTCTATTTAAATCCAAGGTTCAGAACATAAGGCAACCTCTGGATCTACGCATTCCATCCAGCCAATCGCAAGTTCGGCAAAATCCTGAAAATCAACTTTACAATCTTTATTGACATCTCTGGGGCTGCCAAATCCCATATCAAAAGCATCTGCACAAGTTCTTGGCCCAGGATTGGGTGTAAACTCCCTGCCCAAAAGCCTGTCCTGTTCAATTTCCCAGTGTGGAATATATTCACGTACAATCCTGATATCATCAAAATAGCCGTTCATAAATTGCCAATATTTTGTAAAATTAATGCACCGAAGCGGAGCCGCTGGATTGGTTGTTCTCGCGTCATTATTGACCTTGATACTTGTATGGTCGCCACCGGTAGATATATTTTCCCAGCCGATCGATACGAAATTCCAGCCTTCAAAATCTATACTTGGAGCCAATGTCGGCGTGCAAGACGTGGAATCCCCAGTACTAACACCGGTTGCTGCTCTGAAGTTCAAGTATTCCTTGCCCGCATTAGCGACGGTTGATCGATTACTGATGTAGCGGTATTCCAGATAAAAAGTTGCTGCAGACACATTGTTTTTCCATTGCCATATCCTAATAGTCGTATTAACATCTGCGGCAGGTCTTGGGAAATTAGGTTTCCACCAGAACTGCAGCATACAATCACAACTGTCGGCAATCAGAAAATTATCTGCATTAAGATTTACGCCAAGTGAAAAACAGTTGGCATCTTCATTCGCATAATTAGCTGCTGCGCAATAACCTGCATCCAAAGCGTTGCCCCATTTGCCAGGAACTATCGTTACAATATTGGGATCGTATTTTAAATATTTGTCAGTTGAATCAGATGTGCTTGCCTCCGGATAAATTAGATCAGGATTTAATGCTGTCCAGAATATTTTTTTCGCATTTTCCCCCTGCCCTTCAAAACCAGCAGTTAAAAATGTATTTGGATTATCTTTGTAAATTGCAAATGCTTGAATAGATAACGAAAGCAATAATAGAACGGTAAAAATAAATCTTTTCATAAAATCCTCCCTTTTCCTAATTATTCCACGGAGTTGAACATTCTTGATTACCCGGCAGAATACAATTCAGCCAGCTATTTGCTAAAGATGCCGCATCTTTGAAATCGACCCTGCAATCATTATTAAAATCACCTGCAGGACTATATTGAGCGACCACATCATCGCAGTTTTCGATTGTTGTCCCGTTAACCGTCAGATCGTCAGCAGAATGATAACCGCCAGCACCATCATTAACAGAAATGCTGTATATCCCAGCAGTACCATTCGAGTAGGAGTCGTCGGTTACTGTTACTTCACCAATAATGTCCCATTCATAGCCCTGTTCAACAAAACGGGCTGTAATTTGATTACCATTTAGTTCTACTGTAATTTTAAACCAGGCATCTTGATAATAAGAATTGAGCGGGTATCTACTCTTAACTGAACCAATAAGATCCGAACCTTCCGGTGTAACCTTATAGATACATAATCTACCATCGTACATATGCGCTAATTTTCGTAATGCCGCAAAGTAGTAATTATTGGAGTTTTGCACACGAAACGCGATCCCCGTCGTATCAAGAAAGTCTATTTTCGCATTTGTTGTCCAACTTGTTGTTTTGTAAACCCATAAAGAAGCTGTGTAGTTTGACCATAAATTACTTCCAGCTCCATTATAGTACGAGAGATGCTCAGTATCCGTCGAGGGCGCTTTGTATGTGTTATTTTGGATGGAAAGGCTGCCATAGCCTACGACCCAATTGACAGGTTGAGCACCATTTGAGCCGCTAAAATCCTGAGTATAGGAAAAAGTTCCCGCCCATAAACAACCTGTCAGCAGCATCAAAATAATCATACATAAATTAAACCTTAAAATAACTTTTTTCATAAACCCTCCTTAAAATTTCTTGTTTTTATGCCGAATTGCGTATAATTAACTTGGGTTGAATTATTTTTTTTCTTTCCTCGTCTAAAATTGTCTCTTTATTTATCATTTTCATTAATATATTCACTGCGTGTTTAGCCATTTCATCGCTTCGCTGGTCTATCGTAGTTAACGTTGGATAAGTATATTTTGATAATTCTGTATTATCGTATCCAATCACTGCTATATCATTTGGCACTCGAATACCGTTTTCTCTTAAAATTGTAATTGACATAGCGGCTAAACAATCATTACAGCAAATAAGAGCATCCACTTTCTTTTTTTTAATGAATTCAAGAACCAACGGTTTTAATTTGTCAATATTGAGATATACATCTTCTTTTTCTGGATTCTCTGTCCATAAGATTAGCTCTTCATCCATTTTTTTTTGATTATCACTGACCGCTCTTTTATATCCGTTTAACCTTTTTAAAAGAGGAAGTTTATGTGATGTCAATATAATACCTATATTTTTTCGTTTGTTCTTAAATAAATATGTAACTGCTTGATAAGTGGCATTTTCTATATCAGCCATTACACAGCAATAATTGTTTGTTTCGATCTTTGGTTCACCCAAAAATATCAGGTTTTTAAAATCCCCGAATTGTTCTGCAATTTGTTGTGCTGTTGTTCCAAAGTCATAGTCATAAGAAACGCAAACAACTCCTTCAATTCCTCTTGCGTGAAAATCATCAATGTACGCTCTTACTCTTTCCCATTCACCATGAGATTGGCCTATCATAAATCTGTAGCCATTTGAAGCTAATCCTCTTTCTATTCCTGAAAGAAAATCATAATACATGGTTGGAGCTTTACTGTCTATGATCGCACCTATCAATTTGCTGCTAACCCCAGCTAACTGTCTTGCGGCCGAATTCGGTGTATAATTTAATTCTTTAGCTGCTTCTAAAACTTTGTCTATTGTGGCTTTTGAAATTCTTACAGGAGTGTTTTTACGGTTTAGTACCAATGAAACCGTTGTATGAGTAACTCCTATCTTTTTCGCAATGTCCTTAATTGTTGCAGCCATAAAATCCTTAAAAACGCCAAACTGCGTAAAGTTTACCGTAAACACTTTCACGTGAAACCTAATGTAATTTACTATCTACAGGTATTTTTTTCAAGTTATTTTTAAAAAAAACATGCCGGGCATACATTTCCTTCACCATAACCATTTGCTATTACTTAACTTGTGACAACAAAATTCTGTTACATAAGAGTATCATTTTCACTTTTTGGTATTGTTTCATCTATACCGAGTGAAATATATCAGTCCTTTGCAAATTCTTCGTCTACATGCTCTTTGTCCATAAATTGCACCTATTACCTACCAAAAACACCCGTTAGACAACCTAGAATTAGAGTTATGAAAAACCACCTAAAATCGTAATTCAATCCAAACTCATTTACTACTTAGGCAAAGAATAAAAAAATAATTTCATAGGCCGGCTGCCTGAAAATAAATTGTCAATAAATAGAAAAATAAGTTTTCTTCTAAAATAATTACAGACACCAGGATTTACAAGACATCAGGAGCATTTCTAAAATAGGCAGTTTTTGTCTTTACTAATATATCGCCTATCATTTTGTGATAAAAATTTTTCTTGCATTTTCTATATTTCGCATTGTTCCCAAAACCAAACGAGACCAAACTCACATTCCAATAAAAATAAATATGTTTTTGTTGCACCAATATAGTAAACCAATTATATTGATTACACGGCTAATTTAGTATGTAAAATAAATTGTCAAATTGCGTAACGATGATTTGAATTAAGATATCTCAAATACTTATTGTAAAAAATAATGATATTATCAGTGATAATGTGAAAATATGAATAAGTCAAAAATGCTATTACGAAAACATCCCGATGCTACATGGACTCGTCCATACGAGAACGTGGAATTGGATATTAGTCACTATGTCCCAGCCGGCGATTTTGTTGGTCTTCAAGATTCTACAAATGACGTGATCATTGAGCTATCAAACAGTTCTTTAAGAATTCGCTTTATTTCGGCTGATATTGTGAGGATTACCCTGGGTGTTTTAGGCAATGTTGACAATAAATTCCCCAAGGACGACCTACACCTCGATGAGAATGGACCGTATGGTATTATTCGCTATGAAGGTGCACCGGTTCCTCATTCAATCAGCAACGAAAATGATCGTATAATTATAACAACAGAAAAACTTCGCGTTTTTATTGCAAAAAAACCTTTTAGCCTGTCGGTTTTAAATTCAAAAGGCGTAGTTCTGCTGAGCACACTTGAAAATGGAATTATGTTGAGCGACGTAGCTCAGCACAGGGAGACAATAGTACAGTTTGATTTACGGCCAAATGACCACTTTTGGGGGATTCGGCGGTCGAATTGCCAAAATTGACAGGCGAGGTTCAACTGCCGACCTTTTTTCTGTTAAGGTTTTCAGATTGCGCGGAGACTATGGCGGATTTCCCTTCCCGTATTTTATCAATCCTGTAGGCTACGGATTTCTATTGGATAACCCACATCCTCATGTTTACTTCGACCTTGGTAGCGCCTCATCAGATAAGTGGTTTTTGCATACGCCTGGGGGCAATTTGGATTTTTACGTTCTGTCAGGTGAAACACCTGCTGAAATTACCCACAAATACTGCACTATTACCGGTTTTGCGACACTGCCGCCTAAGTGGTATTTTGGCTTTTGGATTTCCTGGGTTACGGGAGTTACTAATGATGATGATATTCTCAAAATCGTCGAAAGAATGAGAAATGAAAAAGTACCTTTCGATGTACTTGTCGGTGATATATATTGGCGCGACGGTCGAGTAACTATGGGACTTGAAGCCGGAGAGGGTGTAAACCTCGAATGGGGTAAAGGCTTTAAAAATGGTGCTGAATTTGTTAAAAAAGTCAAAGAGCATAACGTCCATGTATGTCTTCATCTAAATACTCAAATGTGGACTGGGGAAATTTTAGAGCAGGGTCTTAAAAACGGGTTTTTGAGAGAGTCTGGAGAAAAGCAAGTTGTTGAAAGAGTCACAAATCCGAAAGCAATAAAGTGGATATGGACCTATTATAGAAAGCGTGTTCGAGAAGGAATAGATATTTGGTGGGCAGACAATGGGGAACGTGTAGATGGAACACTTGATGTGGGTCTGCCTTCACGAAATCTTTTCGGGCATCTTTGGAATAAAATGCTTTATGATGGTTTGGCAGATGAAGGTAAAAATAAACATTTGGTCTTATCTCGTGGCGGGTGGATAGGCGCCCAGAGACATACATTGCCTTGGCCTGGCGACACAGCTCCTGGTACCGAACGCTTAAGGGAAGATCTGCGATGGACACTAAATTGTTCTGCAAGCGGAATGCCCTTCAATACCGTGGATTTCGGCGGTTTTGTCTGTTATGACCAGGATACTCCAAACTTTGACAAGAATAATCCAGACCACGTATATACTTGTGCTCTAACACAAACAGATGATAATATTATTAGGCGAATAGCACACGCTATGTTGTTATTCCCCATACCGCGAATCCACGGCAAAGGCTCACCACGATTACCATGGAACTATAATAAGAAGGTCGAAAAAATTTATAGACATTTTCTTGAACTGCGCTATCGATTATTTCCTTACATATATTCGTGGGCTGTACATAGCAGTAAGACAGGCGAACCCATCTTTAGACCAATGTACTGGCACAATACTGATGACCCTGAAACATATGATATCGATGATCAGATTTTTATTGGCCCCTGGATTATGTTGGCACCCGTTGTCGAAGAGGGATGTTATGAGCGTGAAATTTATTTACCTGAAGGTCGGTGGTTGAATCTTGCAACAGGCGAAATTCTTCAAGGGCCTAAAAAAAGATACGCGGTTAATGCGCCTCTTTATGAGACTTCCGGTTTACCTATTTTTATAAAATGTGGCGCAATAATTCCTGTTCGCTCAATATGCCAATTTAACCATGATAAGCCTGAAACCGAATACACTATACATATTTTTCCTGATGAAGCTGGTGAATTTCAGTTTAACGAAGATCCCGATCTGTCTGGCACAATAAGTTACGTAAAGACCAATAATGAGGTAAAGGTCAGAATAGAAAATCCATCTTCTATTTCAAGAGATTACAAAATTGTGCTGCATGATTTGGTTTCTTATAAAGGTTTTTCAACAGATGAGGAAAAGGTGTATCCATTTAAAGATGGATTTGTAGCAAATATAAATATTGAAAAAAAGTCAACTGGTACTGTAGAATTTCAAAGATTATAGACTAGTGCCTCGGAAGATATGTCTCATTAGGAAATTAACCATGAATAGCTTTGAACGATACGTTGGGATGGTAACTGGATCAAAAGTTGACTATGTGCCCAGGATACCTATTCTTATGCATTTTGCAGCAAAATACATAAATAGCAGCTATGCAGATTTTGCATCAAACTATAAAGTGATGTTTGAAGCAAATAAGAAATTAGTTGAAGATTTTGGTATCGACCAATTGGATATTATGTCGGATCCATGGCGTGAAATGACTGCATTTGGCGGAGAAATAGAATATATTGAAGATTCCGTACCCAAATGCACAAAACACCCCCTGCGGGATTTAAAGAATCTTAATTTATTATATAAGCCTGACCCTCTGAAATCATCCAGGTTAAAATCTGCGATTCAGGTTATAGATGAATATAAAAAATTTGGATGGAAGAAATATTCAATCACCGGCTGGGTAGAAGGTCCAGCGGCAGAAGCTGCGGATTTGCGAGGTGTAGAAAATTTTTTGATTGATTTAATAGACGATAAAATCTTTGTTAATGAACTTATGGAAATATGTGTAAATGCTGCTATTGATTTTGCCAGGTTCAAATCAAGCATGGATGCGACACAATAGGCATAGGTGACGCTATCGCCAGCCAGGTATCCCCGATCTTTACGAAGATTTAATATTACCGCAAGAGAAGCGACTTATCGATGCAATTCATAAAAATGGTGGTTTTACAAGGCTGCATATATGCGGCAACATAAATCATTTATTGCCTTTTATTTCACAATTGGGAATCGATATCATTGATTGCGACAGTATGGTAGATTTGGAAAAAGCACGTAAAGTTTTGGGCTCAAAAGTCACTTTAGCGGGTAATCTTGATCCTGTCAGCATCGTTGAATTCGACTCCTGCTAAAATTAAACAAGAATTCAGAAATATCTATAAGAAAGTTGGCAATCCTTACTTTGTGAACGCAGGTTGTGAAATCCCAAGAGATACGCCTAAAGAAAATTTGAGTGCTTTATGTGACCCCATTCCCGTAGAATAACTTTTTTACAAAACTTAACTCTTTATAATGTACTTCTGGGGTAAATTTTATTACTCCCTTTATTTTCCGAACATTTCTGTAGTAACGCTATCTTAGCCCAAAGCATACATCCGCAATGTGGACAACGTCAGCATCAGTACATTACACACATAGATATTTCCAACATCTTTTCATCTTTTGATATGTACGAATCGAACCTTCGGCCTCTTACATACTATATTATTTTATTTTTTTTAAAAATAAATGATTTGCCGCCTAATTTTGTTGACACAGACACTTTTTAGCATATGATTAAATTCGACACTTTAGAATTATAGTTCTATGTGAGTAATTAGGATTAGTCACATCGAACTTGCTGCTTGCTGCCACAAACTTGGATATTTCACAACTTTAATTTTCCACGAATGCTGAAGCGAACACTGTGACCGCTTCACAATATTCACATTATTGTAAAGGATGCAATATGAAAAAGTTAACGTTGGTCGTATGTTTATTGGTTTGTGCTGTTTTGTATAATTCAGCTTACTCGGAGGCGTATGTTGAACAGTTCACCGGAACAAGTGGCTTGCCGGGTTCTTGGACGAACTGGTCTTACGGTGGCGCAGGAATTTCAATACAAACCAATAAATTAGTGGATTCTGGTTCAGCAGGAGATTCAGTAGGAGTCTATAATTGGCCTTTATGTTCTCAATGGAAGGATTATGCTGTTGGGGCAAGAGTAACCCAAAGCACATGGAATTCCACTACAACCACCTGGACAGGTGTCGCTGCACGCATGCAGGATGGTGAAAACTTTTATGTAGTGCGTTTCAAATCCAGCGGCGATTCTGCCATGTCTATGCAGTTTCGTATTAGTAAATATGTAAACGGTACTGAAACTCCTCTTGCAACTTCTTCAAGTACTTCTCTGTTTGCCGCAGGTGAGATGTGGTACTTAGAATTGCAGGTGGAAAATTCCGGAAACTCTGTCGTACTTACGGCTTCAATATGGCAGGATACACAAGATCCAGGTTCTGATACCCCCTTCAAAACTGTGACCGCAACGGATTCAACAAATCCATTCCTTACTGGAAAATGCGGAGTTGCTGCAGCCAGCGGCGGTTATACAAGTACTTGGGATGAGTTTAGTGTAGATCATTTTGCCCAAACATATTTCCAGGATTTTTTTGGAGTTGTCGATAATGCTTTAGCTGAGGATTGGGACGATCGTTCAACTCTCACATCTTCAACTAAGGTTTTGGGATATCAAATGCAAGACGCTGGTGATTCGGGACGTTCTGTCGCAGCGTATGCTCCTGCTGATAGTGATAGCAGCACTTGGGAGAATTACACCGTTACAGCTAAAACGACTATTAGTACCTGGAATTCCACCACCACAACGTATACTGGTGTCGGGGCAAGAATTGTTGACGGAAGTAATTACTATTGCTTAAGATTCAAATCAAGCGGCGATGCGTCTGCCGCCACGCAATGGTGTTTATCCAAATTCATAGGCGGTACCCAGACAATATTAGCTACTTCATCAAAAAGTTCACTTTTCTCAGCTAATGAAAAGTGGACGCTTCAGTTGAAAGTTGAAACCTCTGGCTCATCTGTTGTTCTCACAGGCAAAGTTTGGGAAAACGGTAAAAATCCCTATGTAATTGTACCAGTAGCAACACTTACATTTACTGATACAACCAATATTATCTCTTCCGGAGCCCCGGGACTTATCGCTGCCAGCGGCGGTTATACTGCATATTGGGATGATTTCCAAGTCTCAGGATATGGCCCAGAGACAAAAGTCGGCCTTTCAAGAGGTTGGTTCGACCATTCGGCGAACACATCGACACCCGGAACTGTTCCTACCATGAATACCATTGTTTTATATTATGATGACGTGGCTTCGGATTTAGGTACTTATCTCGATAATGCTAACAATAATGAATTGAAAGCGCTTGTGGAAATTGATCGAGACTATATAACGGCACAATCAGTCGATGCACCGGCTATTAGAGCTTTTGTCGATAGTTACAAAAATCATCCTGCATGTTATGGTTTTTATTTGTATGATGAACCTAATACGCATGGTATTTCAGTCGCACTGATGGAAACCGCATATAACGCAGTTAAGGACCGTACATCAAAGCCTGTGGGTGTAACGTTCTGTTATGGCGACCTTTTGGCCCAAGCACCTGAAGACTATAGAAATGCTTATGATATTTTGATGTTTGACCGTTACCCGCTTGGAGCAGGCGATCCCGAGTTTAATAATCTCGGAACTTATCTTGACAGTTGCATTGATGCCCAAAGTTATGCGGCTGCTTATTCCAAATACATGTGGTATGTTGACCAGTTTTACGACGACGATACTCATCGTATGCCGACTGCAAATGAATCACGAAATATGATGTATTCGAATATTAATTGCGGAACCAACGGAGAAATTTTTTACAATCATTATTGGTGTACACAACAGGAGATTAACACAATAATGACCCCCATGATGAGGGAATACAGAGGTCTTGAAGAATATTTATTTAATAAACCATTAGGAAGTCCTTATGTAACAACCACACTCACTGGTGGGGGTGCTTGCGATGTGTATTCAAAGATATTTCCCCATTCACATAACGGTAGCTATCTTGTTGTCTCGATAAGAAACCGGCTAAATAGTCAAATAGTCAAGATTTCTCTCAATGCTGCAATTACAACTGGCCTAAATGGTTACAGCCGGGAATTAAAGCCTAATACTAAAGGAGCTGAATTCTATGCTCCAGTTGCACTATCTAGTGGACAAATCGCTAGTCAGACATTCACTTCTTACCAAGTTCGCTGCTACATAGTTTATTAATTATTACTGTATGTCGTCAGCAAGAATGGCACAAAAGATGTTCATTTCTAAGAGAGCTTTTTCGGCTCCACTACGCTCATTCTACTATTAACTTTTTTCCTTTCAAGCATTGTTTTACGCTTTAGCTCTGCTCGGCGATTTAATATCTCATCACGCCTGCCATAATACATATCATCAGGCGTTACATTGCCAATTGCCTCATGATACCGCTGAGAATTATACCAATTTACAAAC